>Ga0099825_1001529_pt1 | contig 29749 bp, 14 predicted proteins | sample SiratroredBW_FD_76838 | JGI IMG/M metagenome (GOLD analysis project Ga0099825, IMG submission 76838) | Root nodule microbial communities of legume samples collected from California, USA - Siratro red BW | ecosystem: Host-associated > Plants > Roots > Nodule | place: USA: California | collected...
ATATATATATATATATATATATATATATATATATATATATATATATATGGTGACCCTAATGAGTGTTGTGTTTGTGTAGGCATGCTCTGAAGCACATGAAAGAAGGGAGCTCCATTATCAACTCTACTTCAGTTAATGCCTACAATGGGAATCCAGAAGCCTTAGACTACACAGCTACTAAGGGAGCAATTGTTGCCTTCACGAGAGGTCTTTCTCAGCAGCTGGCGAGTAGGGGAATCAGGGTGAATGCTGTTGCACCTGGCCCAGTTTGGACGCCAATACAACCTGCTTCCAAGTCTGGTGAATTGATTCAGAACTTGGGGTATGAGGTGCCAATGAAGCGTGCTGCTCAGCCTAGTGAGATTGCACCGTGTTACTTGTTCTTGGCAGCTGGTCAGGACTCTTCATACTTCACTGGTCAAGTCCTCCATCCAAATGGTGCGTCACTTATTCTCTTTGTGCCTTTTACTGTAACAACTGTGTTGAAAGTTTGCTTACACATTGTTTGGTTGTTTGTAGGTGGTGAGATCGTCAACGCTTAGTGCTGTTCAGTGGCAGCTTTTGTGCCTTCATCTATTTGCTAATTGAATTGGTGTTTCTGTTCTGTGTTACGCCCTTGAATAAGCAGTGTTATGTTCCGATGTAGGACATGCCTTCATATTTAAATAAATGAACTTTATTTGTGCTCCTTTCTCATCCTCACAAAATCTTTTGATTAATTGTGTATTAAATATTAAATTTAAATTTTAAATTTCACATCAAATGGACCGTCTAGAATGAACAAATGGTGTAAAACAGAGAACATCTATCTACATTATATTATTAAAATGAATTCCAGAAGTATTGCATGGCTATTTAAGGTTGTGCTTCACGTTCTCTCATGTGCAGAAAATATAATCCATGTTTTTCATGTTCTTCATCTGGTGTGATTCTGTCTTTTCTCTCTCCTCCTCTTTCTACTGTACATAATACAGAGGTAGTCTCATACATGGCTTCTTCCTCAACAATCCTAAATACAACAAGTTTTTCTTCTTTTCTTTTTCCCCGTAGTTTTAACACCCCCTTGACAGTTTTGTTGTTCCTCCCAAACACAAAGATGCAGATTATTATATAAAGAAAACTGTTAATACCCTTGTCATATCGATGTAATTCTTGATGGTTTTTTCGAAGAGTATGATAGCTTCATCACCTCTGTAACTTTAAGACTTGAAACGGTGATGGTTTGTTTGAAGAGTGTGATAGCTTCATCACTTCTGTAACTTTAAAGGCTTGAAACAGTGTTGAAGATATTGAAGCTCTCTTACTTTCTCAAGAAGAACGTTTTGAGAAGACTCTGGGAATCCGAAAAGCTGCTTCTACAAGCTAATACTGCTTCTACAAGCTAATAGTAATCTTGGACATTCTCGCTCTACCAATTCTGCCAAGAATTCGTGATATTTTGGACAGAGAAATCATAGTGATATTTTGGATAGAGAAATCATAGTCAAGCTAATCTAGTAATCTTGGACATTCTCGCTCTACCAATTCTGCCAAGAATACCAATTCTGCCAAGAATTCGTGATATTTTGGACAGAGAAATCATAGTCGCAATACTTGGAACAATTTTTCTTCTTCTTCTTGGTCAAATACAAGAATCAGTGTCAAATTTGTGGAAAAAATGACCATACTGCTATTAACTGCTGGCATAGGTAGGTATGATCATGAAAGTCAAAACAATATAAGTGCTAATAGTTCCCATGTTTTCTGTCCAGTTAATGAGGATATAGCAAGCCTTCTCTTTTGGGTACACCATCAATTTTGCATGATCCTCTTTGTTATCTGGACTGGAGCATCTCATGATATTACCAACTTCTCCATCAAAAACACATACACTGGTACTCATATGGTGAAAATAGGCAATGGTGCAGATCTGTCTATTCATGACATGTTCCTGAAATCAATAAAAACATCAGGACAGAGATTCTTCTTCAGGGAAACCTTAAAGGTGGATTATATGTCTTCCCTTCTTTTAATTATACACCTGTGAGTTGTCTTCTTTCCAACTATGACGTAAATCATAAAAACATTCAAGACTTGGCCATGCTTCTGCTAAAATAGTTCATCATGTTCTGCAAAATTATAATTTACCTCATTGCCAACATAACTTCTTCTGTGATTCCTGTGTTATTGCTAAGTCAAACCAATTGCTATTCAATGACTCTTGCACTGTGTATAGTAAATCATTACAGCCTGTTTACATAGATATCTGGGAAAAGAGACAGATCTTTCACTCTTTCTTTTGGACTTGATCCTCCCCGATTGAAAGCTACTTGAGCTTTCTTTTCACTCTTGCTTCTCACCCTATGGGTCAAATGGCCCGATCCTCATCTAAGGATGTCAGGCTTCAAATTGGTTGATACTTTTTTGTCGTTACACTTGGTTTTATCTGCTGCAATCAAAATGGCAGGCTATTATACTGTTTTTAAGTCTTCTGAAATCTACTCACAAAACAAACTGAACATGTTTTACAATGTATAAATACTGATAATGCTAAGGATCTCATGAACAAAAAACAAAACAGACCTATAAAACAAAACAAAACAAAACACTGTTGAAAGAAACCATCGTCGTATGGTATATATCGGTTTATCTATGCTTACAGCTGCTTTCTTACCTCTAAAATTGTGGAGTCAAGCTTTTACAGTTGTTATCACCGTTATTAATGTTCTCCCTACAGACAATTTTAAGAATCAAGGGACCAAATTCATCCATTTATTCATAACTGGACAAAATTCAACAAAATAAATAAATAATAAAACAAAAAGAAGGTAATTTTAATTTTATATTTTAAAAAATAATGATCAAATTAATATAATTATAATAAATTAAATTTTATTTTAAAAATAATTATATAATTTAATATTTTAGAATTATTTTTTAAATATGTTATCAATTATATTAAATAAAAATATATTGTATTTTAATTACAAAAATTTTATAATTTTATATATTAAAATAATTATTATATCTATTATATATTCATAAATTTTTAATTTAAATTTTATTATTATTATTATTTTTAATCCAATCAATTAAACTTTTAACACATTTTTTAAATCAAATGATCTCAAATCTATTCCTGAAATGGTTGTTGATCTGCTATATCCGCTAGCACTGCCGCCGACCATCTGTGTGCGTTGGAAGGGCGATTTTGAGGAACCAATCTAAAAATTCCAAAATACTGACATTGAAAACAGTACTAAGAAATAGAAAAATGGAAAAGTATTTTATAAAAGCAAAATAAGATTGTGAAATTAAAGTCGTTATTAGGAAAGGGTAGGAGGTGGGAGGGAAGTGAGGTGACCCACCAAAAGTAAAGTTGAGGCCTTCATTTGGCTGTGGGACAGCTGTTAGAACATGGCATAGAAAGAAAATTAAAAAATGTGGTTCTCATTTTTCAACTGTCACCACTTAATCCATCATCAATCTCATCTTATTTCTTTTACATCCTATGAAAATGACGAGGAGGATGAGAAGGAGCATGGCACGCGGAACTAGGGTTGGTAGTTGCAATACATCTTAATTATAATTGTAATTTTGACCTCATTCCCTTCGCCATTTCGATGAAAACTATGCTCTCTCACTTCCCACTCTACAAATTCACTCTATAAATCACAATCTTCAAATCTCACATCTCAATCCATGGCTCCCAATCCGATGAAGATGAACACCAAGCAATCTGCGAATTCCAGTACAAGTAGCATCACAGCAGCAGCTTCATCGCAGGAGATTCTGGTCCGCGAAACGCTGCGTATCAGCGCCAATTTGGCCACCGCCCCTCTCCTCCAAACGCCGTCGTCCCTCACCATGATCTGCTGCGAGGAAATCGAAGGCCGTCGTTGGAAGTACGTGGCCGAGACCGATGCATCCGGTCATTTCAAGAAGAATTCCTTTCGCCCTCTCTCCCTGCAGACTCCCCAGTCCCCTCTCGACGTAACTTCTCTTCTCTTTTTTTCTCTCTCATAAACCCTCGTTCCTCGATTCATTCTCTCACCATCACCATTGCAGGAACTCCTCGGTTTCGTTAGATCCTATGTTGTTCCGGAGGGTTTCCCCGACAGTGTTACTCCTTCCTACGTCCCCTACATGACATGGAGGGCTCTTAAGGTATCCCTTCTTCCCATCTCTTTCTACCAATACTCAATCTTTCAATCAATGCTTTCCTAATTTCTAACGCTATCCCTTCCAGCACCTTTTTGGTGGAGCAATGGGCGTTTTCACCACTCAAACCCTCCTGAGTTCAGTTGGCGTCTCCAGAAACAGGGCTACTCCTGGGGCTGTCGCCATCAACTGGATTCTCAAGGTAACAGTAACCATAACAATCACTCTCAGTTTCACTCGCTACTGTTTAACTGAATATGAACGTAAATAATACCGTAGGACGGTGCTGGTCGTGTGGGGAAGATGCTTTTTGCTCGCCAAGGAAAGAAATTTGATTATGACCTCAAACAGGTAATCATTAACTTCCTTGCTTCTCGTGCTCAATCTCGTCATATAAATCGGAGCTAGCCAAATTCCCACAATCTGCTGTCTCAGAGTTATTGTGTTACAGCTGCGGTTTGCAGGTGATCTTCTCATGGAGTTGGGTGCTGGAGTTGAACTGGCAACTTCTGCAATGCCACATCTATTTCTACCTTTGGCTTGTGCTGCTAATGTAGTAAAGGTTTGGCGACTTCTTTGGGATGAGTGATTCCCTTGTATGTGAGCTCTGAAGGCTTACTTTTTTTTTTTTTGTGCTCTCAGAATGTTGCTGCTGTAACATCAACATCAACTCGGACACCAATTTACAAAGCCTTTGCCAAGGGGGAAAACATAGGGGATGTCACTGCTAAAGGAGAATGTGTTGGCAATATTGCGGACCTGGTATGTTTCTGAACTTTAATTAGTTGTAATGTTGACATAATTTTTTTGGAACATTGTTTGCAACAGTTTTTGCACCCTGGGCTCACCTGGTACTCGGCTTCGTCCTTTTCTTTACCATCTAATCAATCAACTTCATTCTTGCATGGGTGCATGGGCATGGGTGCATGGCCATTGTGTGCTTTGAAAATCGTGACTTCTGAAGTGATTGCTTTGATTTAATATTTAATAGCATACAAGAAAAACATAATAATTATTGATCCAAAATCTATCTGATTGATTTTGGTTGTAAGAGATGCATTCCCAGGTTTCATAGGCCAAAATTATGTTTGCTTAGATTAATCAAGGGTAGTAGAACCGTAGTGAATGATGGATTTCAGGTCTGTGGTATTTATCTTTAAGACACAGATAAAATTGTAAGCTAGAGGAGGAGCTGTTAAGTGTTATATTATGGACTGTTTACCTCTTTGAACAGTGTCATTATAATTGAAAATCCAGGGTTGATGGATGTTTGTGAAAAATTGTTTACCTCTCTGATTCTCTTTTTCAATTTGCAGTTAGGAACTGGTTTGAGCATATTGATTTCCAAAAGGAATCCGTCGCTTGTCACCACATTTTCCCTCCTTTCATGTGGATATATCCTTAGTTCATATAGAGAGGTTTGGCTTTTGTGTATGCTATGATGGTGCCTTATCTAGCTGTACTTCCAATCTGGTGATTGTGTGTATCTAATGTTTAATGCATTTATAGGTTAAATCTGTTGTTTTGCAAACACTTAACTATGCAAGATTCAGTGTGGCAGTAGAATCCTTCCTCAAGACAGGTATCATTGCATTAATGTATCTGTTTAAAATCATCAAACAGTCAATCCATGCTACTCTTATTGATCAGGCTGTTCTTTCTTTTATAGGAAATTTAATTATATAATCAGTAAATGCAATTCCAATAGAAGCCTTGTTCACATTTTAACTAAATTAATCTATTTCAGGAGGAGTTCCCACTTTGCAGGAGGGCAATATGAATGAGAACATATTCAGTTTTCCATGGAGAGATAGGCCTGTTGTCCTTGGTATACCCATGGGCTAAAAGATTTTTACCTGCAATCATTTTGGCTGAAAAATTAAAACTTAACTCTTCTTTTTAACTGTCTTTCTAGGATCAAGAATCAAGGACGCATTCCAGGACCCTAGTGCGTATATTGCCATAGAGCCCTTGTTTGATGTAAGCCTTTTTGAGAACTTGAGATTTTCCATCTCTTTCTTAAATTATCAGTTGATTGATGTTGCTATAATGTTCTCTTAAATTGGAACAGAGGGAGAAATATATTGTAACGTATAACCCCTTGAAACACAAGGTTTATGCTGTGCTCAAGGATCAGGCAAAGTCAGATGACATTCTAAAAGCAGCATTCCACGTAAGATATATGGTTATCTTATAAATTTGTCAGAACAGATCGGGAAATATTTAATTTGAAAAGTACTTAAAGACTTAAATAACTTTGTTTTGTAGGCTCATGTGCTCTTCAGTTTGATAAATTCGAATGAAAGTAAGGCCTCATCTGTGAAGGAAAGTGGGGATCTTAACTCAAACGTGGCACCCACAATTGCTGATATTGAGGCTTGTATGGCTGATACTTGCAAGATTGTGGCAAATTCTTATGGTCTTTTCAAGAATAAAGCTAAGGAGCAGGTAATAGAGCAAACACATTTATTTATTGGTTCTGCATTCTAGAGCAAAAACAAAGTAGGAGAAGAAATCAGTTTTAAACAACCATTTTTCCAAAATCAATTAATCATCATCCTAATTTCAGTCCCCTTTGTCACTATTCAGAAGCTGTCTAATTACAATTGAGAGATCATAGATGTCCACTGGGAAAAACTGACACCTGATGCAACTCAAGTATAAATGTCATCCTATTTGGAATTTTTTCTATTCATGTTTTCTCATTTTCAAGTTGGAAATGTTATAATCAATAAAAATATAGAAAGGATTGAAATACCCTCTTACTGTTTTCTCATAATTCCACTAGTGCCCTGTGTTAAGAACCAGGATATCTTCATCTCTCCAATTCTCAGAGTTACACGCTATTGTATCCACTTTGAGAGTTGTCCTAATATTTTGAGGAGCTCTCCTTTAGGGGGCCGGCTATGGAGTTCTATAGTATTCCACTGTGCAGTTAAAATCCTTGAATTTGAACACCAAGAACCCCTTGTGCTTTGTAATTGGGCTGCCATTCACTTCATAGATTGAGTCCTTGTTAGATACTCCAGTAGAGAGCAAGCATAAGAGTGATTCCCACTGGTTTCTCCCAATTGAGTCCCCCACAAACACTATTAGTTTGATTCGCATTTTCTCCAATCATTGAATCTGTTTTATTAGTGAGAAACCGACTGTGTAAGTTTTACTTGATCTATTTTTGCATCTAATCAGAGGAAAAAAATAATGCAAACCAAGTTAAAATAATTAATACATGGCCATTGATTCTCATCCATGTGATTTAACACCATGATTCATTAGTACCAAAAACCCCAAAAGATTCACCAACCAAGTTATATAAATAAAATTGTTGAAATTAACCAACATTACACACATGTCACAAACTGACAGCATTAAGAAAAAAAAAAATTAACTAGTATGGATTGACAGTGTAAAAGTCATCCAATCATATATTGTCATATACGATAAAAATTATGGATATAAAGGTTTTGTAATATAATGAATTAATAGTGCTATGTTGTCATCCAATCATAGCTTATTGACTTTTGTAATATAAAGAAAACGTAAGACTAGATGTATAAAGGGCATGTAAAGAAGATAGTTCAAGACTCCAACTAAAGGCCAAGGTTGCAGAAACGATCAAAACTAACAAGGAAAACGAGGGTTGCGTAGGAAAAGACAAAGCAAAATATTGTTGAAAAGTAAAAATGACGTGGAATTTGAAACGAAAAGAGAGACAATAATGCAAAAGGAATCGAACACTTCATCATATGCTTATCAATAGACATCCATGAAAGACTCGAGTTTCTGCGTGGAAACTGCACACACAAAATGTTGTCATTTTCACAGAGCTGCATATTGTTTACTGCAGCATTTTTTGGCCTGGCTTTGAATGTTGTCTTTGACATGTAATTGTTGGCTATTCTGGTGTTGAATTTTGGACACGTGGAATGCCTTATGTTTGTTGGATGGCATCCTTGTCAAAGGATTTCACGCCTTTCTGTGAGATGGGGTAGGAAGAGGTGCTAAATTTAAACTCATGTTTCTGTTTGAGTACTTGGCTTCTTGGATGATACCCTGGGATGGGTGGCCATACCTTACCTTTAATATTCAGTTGTTTTAAGTAATTCCCAAGGTAGAATTTTTTTTATATATATTTTGATAGTTGGAATGTATGGACATTAAAATTTTTAATGTAATCTATTTCCCATATTCATGAGGGAGTTTAATGCTGTATTTAAACTGTAGTTATAACAAACATTGCATTTTGAAACACGCTCCATTTTTTTTTTATTTGATTCCGTAAGTGAGGGGAATTGGGGATGCACAGTTGCAATTCTTACTGTAAATAACTGAAATCTGAGGGTATATATGCGTTCTCGAGATTCTTATCAGCATTTTTTCAAAGTACTTATGTATGTTGCAAGTCATTGCAAATGTCAAGTTCATATAATCTTTTTGCTTGCAGGGTTGGACAACGTCAGAATCACATCTAAATCCTGGTCGAGCTAGGGTGTATCCACCTGATAATAGATGATATTCTCATATTCTCTCTGCTGCTGGGTTGAGTGCCAAAGTTCTTGGGACTGCTCTCAATGTGAAACGGGTCTGGCAATTGAGGCTTAAAATAACCACCGTGCAACGAAAACATGCAATGCTCGTGGAATCGTAGTATCCTTGACCCTCTCAAAAGCCAAATGAACTTTTTGCGGATGTTCTGCGTGGATGGCCTTTAAGATGAATATAGTTATAGCAGTTTTAGCATGACTGCATATGACCACGTAAAATACCAATGCTCGTCTCTTTTTCTCGGTCGAAATATACAAATTTGTGACTGCTCTTTCTATTTTGTTAGTTTTGTTCTGTATTCTTTTTGCAGTGGGCGTTATTCTGTAGTATAAGTTTTCAATTTCAAATTTCCAGCTTAGTTCTAGAACTTGCTGCACATGTGTCAGTGCAATTTCTATGTTGCATTCTTTTAGTTTTGTTTGTGCAAAAAGTCTGATTAAGCTTGGTCCAAAGTATTTATATCTAGTCAATTTTTTCCTCGAAGCAGGAAGCATAAGGAATCATAGTGTGTTAGATAGACTTTGTAAACTTCATTTTGAGGATAAGAATTTGATGATTGTATGAACTTCATCTACATTCATATTACTGTGTTATTCATGCACCGTATCAAAGATTGGGTGTTTCATATTTTATGAATATGATATTTCAACTCAACTAATTTAGTTCAATTAATGAGTTTTTTTAAAAATTTAAAACTGAATCAATATAATTACTTTGGTTATCAGATTTTTTTAAAATTCTAATAAACTTTATGACCCAATACACAATTTTTAAATTTATGTTTTAGTATTTTATTCTGTCTCTTCTATTTTGGTCTTTCTAGCTTATTCATGAGTTCCAGTAGCATTTTTAATACTCTGTAATATACTTCTATGAGTTAAATTTTGCAAAAACATAAAAGAAAAAACAAGTGGGGTTTATTAAATAAAAGTAAGTCCCATAATCTTTATTTTGTTAATAACTATTTCGTGTTAATTAATAATAGAGATAGAAAATATTTTTGAAGTATTTTTGTTTCATTCATTTTGAATCTTACGATTTTATCAAATGTTTTTAAATGTAATACTTTTGTTAAGAGTGAATGAAGAAATAAGGATATTTGTATGTCTTCTAGTACTTAGCATAGCAAGAGAAAAGAAAACGTTAAATTCATTGGATGTTCCAAATTCCATGATGGTGATAATATTTTTGAGGCGTGGCTGTGAGTGAGGTGGTAGTGGAATTCCATTCCACTGAATCATACTCCTCTTTCATTCCCAATTAGCATTCATTCATTTCTTCATCATCTTTTCATTCTCAAACATTCAAAAGCTAATATTTTGAGAGATTAAAATGATTAATTATTCCAAATAGATTTGGCACAACAATATATTTTGAAACAATCCTACTTTGAATAGGCACAACACCTTAATCCATCTCTAGTGTGTAAGAGTGTTGCTAAATGTTAAGTAAAGTTTGTTAAAAAATTTCAAAATATTTATTATAAAACTTTTAATCAATCTTAAGTAAAGTTGATTTATGTAATGATTAATGCTACTTTTCAATTTTTAGTTGATATCAATGTCAATCTAAATAATTATAATCGACATATGAGGAAAATTATTCTAATTAATATTAGTTGAGAAAATATTTTATCTAACTTTAATTGAGAAAGACAGGTACAAAATCTTTAGTGGACTTTAGTTGAAAAAAGACTTCACTTTATATTTTTAAATTATTAAATATGTTTTAATACGTGAATAACTTTTGGTATTTTATGATTATTGAAATGATATATTGAAAAAAAATCAATAAATCTAAACTGTGTTATCCAAATAAAACAATTTAAAGTGAAAACAACTTAAATTAAATTATTTGAATAATATCTTGAAAATTGTAAAACTCTCAATCAAAACATAAGTTGAAGTTTTTTAAAATTATTCTAACAACTGTTTCAAAACTATTTTGTATAGGAAAAATTGAACATTTTACCCAAATACTCTCCATAGTTAAGCTAATTGTGGTGGTGGTATATATTTAAACAAAAGATATAACGTTATGTTTGGATAGAAAAAAATTGAATTGTTTTTATTTCAAAATGTTTAATTTTTAAAATGTTTCTTATGTGATAAAATAATTCAAATTTGTTAAATTTTATTATTTTTTAATAAAGTATTTCAATTACTATAATATATAATAATTATCGCCAAAAATAATACTACCGATGTTATTGAAAAATCATTTATGTAAACATCGACAAGTTCAAGACAAATATGGTTGACATGCATAAAAAAAATAGTAGAGAAAGTTCTCACAAATTTCAACTAAAAACTAGTCATAGATAGATAATTTTAATGATATAAATAAAAAAAATAACATCTATCAACATTAACTACACAACTCCAACTACCATGAAAAAAAAAATTATTATAAATATTTTTTGATAGTAATATTTTTATCATCTCATATCAAATGTGAGTCAGGATTTAATTTTTAGGTAACGGCCACTTTTGAAATACAATATTCTTCTTTAACTTTTTTACGTTTTGAAAAGTAAATTCTTCACGGTATTATTGTCATAAAATTTTAATAGATAATACATTCCAATTTAATAGATTTTCATAACATATTAATAAGCCATTTTCATAAGGATGTGTTTATTTCCTACGACCGAAACTTTTAAAACGATGAAAAACAAAAAAAGTGAAAAAACGAGACTTAATTACAAAAAAACAAAACAAAATTTACGTTTAAAATTTTCCTTACTCTAAGCAAAGATTTGCAAAAAAAAGTTTACTTTCTTTAAATAAAAAAATAATTTAATCATAAATAAAATATAAAAAATAATTTTTTAAAATAATAAATAATAAAAAATACATAATAATTAAATTTATAACAAAATAAAAAATTTAAAATATTAATAAAATAACTTTTATAAATAATAATAATAATATATTAATATATAATTGATTACGTTCTAACCTAATCGATTATGCTTATATTTTGAAATATATAAATAATCGATTAAGTTATAACGTAATCGATTATACATATATTATAAAATATATATACATAATCGGTTACGTTATAACATAATCTATCACGTATATTATAAAATACGTAATTAATTATATATATTAATATATATATATATATATATATAATATAATAATAAATAATATTTAAAAATAAAAGTTTATATAATATTTTTAATTAAATAATTAATAATAAATAAATATAAATATAATTTAATAAATATAAATATTTAAATAAATAATATGATAATAATTATTTATTATTATAAAGTAATAAATATTTGTATATTTAGTATTAAAAGTATTTTGACATAATTTAATTTTATATTTTAAAAAGTTAATCCTTTTATTTAATAAATTAATATTTTATATTAAATTAAGTTTATTTTGAAAATAATTATGAATTTAATATATTTTTTACTCTTTAAAAAACATTATTAATTATATTAAATAAATTAATTATATTTTATTTTTAATTATAAGAATATATTTACAATTTTATATATTAAAACTTTTTTATATCTATCACATCATTCACAAATTTTTATAAACTGTCCATTCAAATCTTACCATCTTTCCCTTAATCCAAACGACAAAATTTTTTATACATTTTCATCTCAAATCATCTCAAATCCACTCCCTCAAATCTACTCTTCAATCCAAACACACCCTAAAATTCACCCTGATATAAAAAATCATAAATATATGTAGTTTTGGACATTAATTTTTTAGTCTGTTTTACTTATGAATATATTTTTTATTATATGTTTTTTTAACAATGTTCTTAAAAATGTTGAAAAAAGAAAAATAAATACTCTTCAACTAAAAAGATAGCATATACAATTTTGCTTATTTGTCATTAATTAAAGTTATCTCAGAATTTTGAAACTATGCTTGTTATTGATGACTTTAGTCTCATGCGAGAGAAATTGTGATGGATTATTGATTTAATTAAACATTAGAAGATATTATTTAATTATAAAGAATATGTATAAAATTTCATAGTTTATATTCGTTAAGTAGAAGTTTGGTTAGAAAAAATGGCAAACATAACAAAAAAAACTTCTTAGATTGTTAATTAATGTGAATGTCCCCAAACAAAGCCGCCATTACGTCTAATAATTAGAGACATCGAACTAAGTTGAAAAAAGGACATTTCATCAAACAGTTAATATGCAAACACTAACTTCCTCTTATTTCAAGCTCCCCGTATCTGGGAGGGAGACAAGATGATGACTAAATAATTACTATATTAAGTGTGCAAAGTTCATTTTTATAATCACTACAAAGTATGGAATCAAGTGAAGTCACTAGAAACATTAGAAGTTCTGTGACATTGTAAACTTGATTGCATGAACAAAACTTTTAAAAATTTCATATTTTAATTTTATTTTTTCAATTCAAACATATTATAAATGGCAATGGAAGTTTTGAAGGAGGCAATTTAAGTTTTTGAGGTTGTCCTTTTTGGGAAAAATAAAAGTAAAATTGAGTAGTTTTGATAAAAAATGTGAAGTTGCTTTAGGTTGCTTTTTGCAGTGTGGTGTGTTGTGTTTTGTTGTTACGATGCTTTCCCTTAAACCAAAGAACATTCTGCATGGAAGGATGTGCATCCCGATACAAATTAAAGGCACCACCTTTTTTCTTTTCACGCTTTTTTATTCCTTTCTTTTTCCTCTTTCGTCCCATCCATTTCAACTATGCATTATCCAGTAGCAAATTAAACATTAATTAATGTCTTTAAAATGCTAATTAACTCGACTCACAAAAAAGTTAACCTTTTTTAAAAATTTCATTAAAAAGATCACGCTTCTTCTTTCGCAAGTGGACCCATTCTTCTTTTACCCCTTTTCAAAGCAAGGCGTGCTCGCAAGTTTTGTATGATTATTTATGGCTACACAATGATTCATCATCGTCAAATTCAGATATTATATTATTTGTTCACATTTTTTTTTATATATTTCTTTGATTTGAATTGAAGGAATTCTTTTTAAGGTGACAAAAAATACTAATGTAGTACATAATCTTTTGCATATGCTCTTATCATTAAAGAAAAATAAAACATGTTTTCTTTTGTTTAATTTTTCTTTAAATAATGTGGAAAACTGTTTAGTGTTTTCGATTGTTTATGTCGTGCCCTAGTGTCCATACGGATAAGGTGACAACTGAGAAAGACAGCAAACTACGTTTGCACGTAATGCAATGAACCATGTTTTGTTTAAAAATTTGTGGACAAAATCCTTTTAATTCAGTTGTTGAATTGTTCATTGATGTTTTTGAATTTAGAGCTATGTGGCAGGTATGTGTGCATGTGTGTGACGAAGATGTCAATTGCCTCACCAGTTCATGATAAGCACACCACCTCACGCGTTCACACTGTGTTTATCTTTCATTGGTTAACCTTTCCGAAACACATGCTAAGTATGAACTAATTTCAAATCACATAATTACGTGTAATGTATTATGAACCAGCACGCATATGCATGTTGTTAGAACATTACAAGATTACTATCTTGTCTTTAACCCCAACCATTTATTAATTATATGATATTTTAACGCTGAATATAAAATAGTTAATAATGATGACACACAAAGTTTACTTTTCTGCTGGCATGCAAGGTGTACAAAATCATTACTAGTAGCTTTTGACGAGTTTAAGTTTTGTTTGATGAGTAATAATGAGTTTAAGTTTGAATGGCAGAAGAAGAATATCAAATAAATAGCTTCCTTCCGCCAGGCACGGCGATGACACACACACATGTACGCAGGTCCAGACATAGAATCCAAGCTTCAGAGGTGAAGACAAAAAAATCCAACGCAAACCTGATTTCGCATTTTCTTTTTCTTCTTTCTGATCAATGTATACTTGGTCGTACTTTCTAATTTTTCCCATGAGTTTATTGTCACAAATTAATGCAGAAATCTTACTATTTGGAGCAAGAAAAACATTTAAAAATTAGTGATGAACTGGTACATTTTTTACCGCTTGAAAAATGATGTCAGAAGGCCCTACATATGATGCAGCACAGCAGAGCAGAATTCGTAAGGTGAAAGAGAAAGCAGCATACAAAAGCCCTATGCAATTCTATTAATACATTTCGTACCTCAGAGTCTATTCATTGCATAGATTCCATGTTCTCATGACTTGAATGCTAGCCAGGTAGGTTGAGATAGAGGAGAGAATCAAACACCGCTCACTCAGAAACTAAACTTCACGCAATGCAAATGCAATTTCCTAAGCTACAACAGCACATGATGGTGTAGATGGAGATATTTGTGTAGTGTGTAGTGTGTATATATATATATATATTGATAAGCAGCTACTAGAAGGGTTTACTTTCAGGTAAAGAGAACTCAACTGAGACAACAGAAGCAGGAGAGAAGGAGATGATGATTAGAGAGATAGTATAGGGGAGCTGATGAAGAAGAAAAGAAAGTCAACAAACACTTGCGGCTAGGCTAATGATTATACGTAGAGGAGAGTGGATGGAGTTTATAATACTAATAATAATAAAGCACAAAACACAAAGCTAGATAAAGGAGATGATCGATGGATGGATAATTATGATGATAACAATAAATTATTGTACTTTAAGCTGCTGCAGTAGGGGGATTCTTTTTGGCGAGATTGTGCTTATTGTTGTGCATCCAAACCTTGAGCACTCTTCTCTTAACCCCAATCTCTTGGCAGAACTGTTGCACCACAGACTCCTCTTGCTTCTGGATTTTCCACCCAACCCTCTCAGCAAAGTTGAGCATTTTCTCCTTCTGCTCCTGGGTGAACTTTGTCCTGAACCTTTTCTTAACTAGCTGGGAGGGTCTAGCCTGCACCATTCCTCCACCGTCTTCTTGCTCATCGGACTCTGAAGGGAGGTGGCCAATGCTGTAGGGCATTATCATCTGGTGTGGTGGGACGCTTCTAGAAGGAAGGATGTTACCTGTAGGGTAGCCAAGAGCCTCGGGAGGGAGGAGGTTCTTGTGAGGGCCAAGGATGAGTCTTCTTCTGTTGAAGGGGTGGTAGTCACACGAAACCGGTTCACCCTCCACTTCCTTTCTGTGGAAGTTTCTGTGGCAATGGCAGGCTGAGCAGTTGAGTGCCTCTATGGTGCCTTCTTCTCCACTGGGCATGAACTCGCCGCAGCCGTCAGTGGCATTCCCTCCCATGGCGGCTGCATGGTTCTTCAGGCATTCCCTGTACCTCACCACTTTCTTGTAGCCATGATCCTCCTGCTGCATAGTGGGTGTGCCGTTGGAAGGCGCGGTGGAGGAGATAATGTGGTGTGGAGGGTCATGGTGAATCATGAGACCATGACCGTGTCCATTACCATGTCCCCCACCATATGTAGTGCTGTTTATCGGGATTGGGATTTCTCCTTCTTGACTCGAAAGTTCCATATTCCTTCCTAGCTAGCTGTTTGCTTCTTTGGGGTATAGTGCTAAAATGATTGCAATTCTAAGTTTCACCGCTCCTTCAAATCCTAGGAGTTCTCAAACCTAATCTTTCAAAAAGCTGGCTAGGAACAAATGAATCAAAGAGAGTGTGGTTATGATGAGGTAGCCACAAAATCTAAGTTTAAGGGAATCAAAGGGGTGAGGTAGGGGAGAAAAATGAGTGAGTGGTGTTGGAAGCAATTGAGTTGAGAAGCAGCACTATGAGACTACCACTACCACTACCAACCTCATTATCTTCAGGTGAATTGAGAAGAGAAAGTAAGAAAGAACGGACTCAGAAGTAGGGCACACAGGATATGGTCATGAGAAGACAACTTTTTAAGCAAACAAGACACTTTCCCACTCTGGGTATTTTCTAATTTCTATCTCTTGAAAAGGAGACACAGAGAGAGAGAGAGAGAAAGAGAGAGAGAGTGGCGACAGACAAACTAACCGTCTCTATGTCTCGGCCAGAAGATAATCAATGAAGACAGCTACAAACAAACCCTGTAGCTTTCTTCTTTTTTTCTTTTTTAATCTCAGCCGGCTACAAAGTCAATTGGAGAAGAGGAGGAGGAGGAAACTGACATGGATCAAACACTTTGTGTTGCAGACATGGTTGGTTAGAAGGAAAGAAAAGGATGATTTTTGTTTAGAGGGGAATCACAGTAATTAGAGTAATAGAAGGAGGCAGAAGGTGAAGAAGAGAGATGGAAAGAGTGGAGAGTTTTGGAGGTGGGTTTTGGTAGTGAAGCACTAAACAGGAGGTGCTTATAGAGGTGGTGTGGGAGGACAAAAAGGAGAGGTTGAAAAAAAAGCAGATTTTAACAGACAAAGAGGAATGCAGAGATGAGTATTTGGAGAGGGAGATTCAGATTAGAGACTCCCAAAAGAAAAAAAAAAAAAAAAAAAAGAGGGGGGGTCAATTGATAGGAGAGAGAAGTATTTGGAGAGGGAGATTAAAATTAGAGACTCCCAAAAAAAAAAAAAAAAAAAAAAAAAAGTGGGGTGCTTGCTTTGGTTTGCTTTGCTTGCACTATCAGCTATCGAGTTTACGCCATATAGAGGGGAGCAGTGTGTCAGATAGTGGTGAGGACAAAAGATGGCAGAGAGAGACAGAAACAGAACCTTTCTCAAATTGAATTAACTGAAAGAAACGTTTTTTCAAAGTAAATAACTTAAACTGTATCACAAATCCTCTCTCTCTCTCACTTCTTCCTTCCAAAATCCTCATTAAGCAAACCCACTCAACTAAATACCAATGGGGGACAAAGTTAGACATCACTATAAATATTTGCATCAAATTCGTTAGGGAGCCATTAATTAACTTCAAAACAACATATAACTCTAAAGACTAGTATATTTCAGGTGAAAATGCATCCACCATCACTTGCTTCTTTTTTTCAAGAATTGAATGCTCTTCAAATGCAAATGTCTCCATTTAAGCTACCTATCTCCCTTCTCACGTGGGGTTAACTTTTTACCAGAAACTAAACTTAAATGTGTTAGACGAGTAGGAGGAGAAAATAATTAAAAAGTATAAATTCCTCTGTGCGTACGTGTGGGTTACTTAATACCATTATTATTTTTTCTTAATTACAAAAGTAGAGAACGGATGAGCATATTAATTATGTTGAAACTAAAATAAAATAAAAATAGTATTTTTCACATGTTTCTGGCCATACAAACAGCATTTACATGAAAACATTACAAATGTAGCTGTTTAACATTACAAAAATAGGAGAAATTTTGGTCATAATTAAAGTAGGTGACTATGGCATGCAAAAGTTAAATGCTGAGGTGTTAAATTAGGTTTTATACTCAACTTACTGCTTCACGCGCCCACATTACTCCTTGGGAAAATACATTAATTTATGGCCTTTTTTTCTTGATACAATGTTTGCAACATATAAATAGCAAACTAATATTACGATTATTTGTGTTCATATTTGCTTTGGTTTGCTTGTGGTGTTGTGTCAATAAATAGTTGGCTCAACATGTCAATGATGTTCCTTTGGAATACAAAGAGCATTGAATTCCATTCAGAATTTTCACATGTGAGAGAGAAACACAGAGAAGCAGACACAGACTATGGTAGAGCATGCTTGATTTTATTGAGATGGGTAAAAATTGCATTAGAGAGTGTATTGGCTAAAGTAAAAATAGAATAAACTGATCTGAAAAATGAATGGAGAGATGAAAAAGGTTGGCAGTGGTACGTCAGGGTTAGTCTGTAAAGCTGTTGTTGTTTACTACATTACAATACATACACCTATTCTACTGGGAAGTAGTAAAAGGATTCTCCTTTTCATCATATATTTTTATTTGTTTATGAATCATTCATCCCAATAGCTTTATTCTTTTATTATCCTTCCCTTTATTCCACCCTCTACACCACATTTAAGGCTTTATCCATCTTTACAATTTGTTTTATCTATGTTGTCTCTTCTTCTAGTAATTCTGCTCTGCATGGATATTACTTTTTCTTTCTTGCTTTTCTTTCTACTTTCTGTCTCAAAGACAAAATTATTCTCTACTTCTTTCTCTTTTTCCAATTTCTTCACACCTACGCCCAGATATATGTATCATGTGTCATATCATGCACTTGAATACAATTGGATTATTAGATGGGTAAATTTGTTTAATAGAATTGCAATGTGAACAGAAAGAGAAAGAGAAATGGTTATGGTTATGGTGTTGGGTTGATGGGATGAAGGGTCCACATGAATAAATAGTGTTGATGACAGATGACAAAGCCTTGATCACAATTTTCAAGATGCTTCAGACCCCTCCAATACCCTTTTTTGCTTGGGAAACATCTCTTTTCAACACTCAACACTATTTTTCCATAATCAAAAACTTATTTTCATTTCATATCTCTTACTGCACTGTGTAATTCTAATTTCATCCCTTTAATCTAAATTTAAGAAGTTTGTGTGATTGACATTTAAGAAAATCAAATTATAGGAAGGAAGTGATGACAGATCACCTGTGAAAAGTTTCCAAAAATGAAAGTTTATATGATCTTATATTCTGTAAATAAGCCCTACAAATCAAAACAATAAGCTTGTACAAATAGAAAGATGACCTAATCACTACACCCTACTCCTTTTAACAAACATAGTAATTTTTAAAATAATTAACAAGTTGCCAAAACAAAAAGTTCTTTAAATTAAATTCATAATGCTTCATATTTACTATATCATCTGTGTTTAAAAAGGTAGAAAGATGAACTTTATTATATTTATAAAAAGTAGATTAAAGTCTTGGTGATCTAATCTAACTATGAAGTGCATATTTATTTGAAAAAGAGATGAACAGTGGGCAGAAGCAGCATTAATTGAGAGGGTAAAAGACATGTACTGTGAGGTGCAGAGCAGTTGTCCAATCCTCCAATTGCATCAGAGTCACCAATGAAGATTGCATTGCACGAGTGAGTACACTATAACACCGCACCTCAGCCTCAGCTAAGGAATTTAATCATTTATACTGTACCATTTTTTATTTTTTATTTTACCAGTGCTTTTTCTTAATTGGATGCTTCATCAAATTACTAGTATTGTTAATTTATAATTTATTGGTTCAATCATAAAAATAAAAGTTAAACATATTACTTATGCTACATTTCCACTTCTCATATTTGAACCGAAATCTCACAAGTAAATTTCTATATTTTTGACATTAAATCTTGGTTTGTTTCAATCTAAAAGAGCTAAATATGAAAAAAATAGTGGTTCAAGGTGATAAACAATACATTTTGTTAAATATAAATGTTATGATATAAAGATAAATTTTGCTGGCAGATTTCAATCTCTCCAACCAATCTGAACAAATTTTCCTCAGCATATTTGTTGAGAGTACATTTAAGTCCGAAAATAAATACCACTTTATTGAAATTAGTTATGTATAACAAATATGTACTTGCAAATAAACAAAATATAAAAAAAAAATATAAAACATAGGTTTGTAACAAAGTATAAATTGAGTATACAAATTTTCTATTATGAAAATATGAAACTACTTTAGTTGAAAAAATCTTATTTAAAAAAGATTTATAAATAATTTATAAATTTGATGGTGATAGAATAAATTTTAGGCTTTATTAAGTTTTAAATTTTTATAAATTTAAATATTTTTAATCAAGTTTTTATTAAAAAATTCGTCATATTAAGTATTAAAAAATATTATATTTTTAAAATGAATTTCTAACTTTTGATTTTACTGAGGTGAATAACTTTATTTTGTATTATTATTGCTTACATATTTTTACATGAAAATAAAAAATAATATAATTTAATTTTAAGTTTCATAAATTTAATATTTTAATTGAATTGCTAGTCAGATATTTTATTATATTAAATAATTAAAATATTTATATTTTTAATTGAATCAATATGGTTTGGTTTTACCTTCAACATAAGTTATAAGATCATTTAATTTTGCTGTTTGAAATACAAAATCACTGCCTTAGAAAACAATAAAATGAATCTATGTGAAAAATATGAAAAAAATATTATTTAACATAGATAATTAATGTTTTATAACTTTATTTTTTTATTATCTAAATTTGTGGTGTTATATTTAAGATTACAAAACTAAATAACAATGTCACTTTAATTGATGATAGAAATTTATTGAGAAATATAAAATTTTTAAATACTTAATAAAATAAATTTTTTAATAGGAATCCAAATTGATGATAACTACTACATCCAATTTAGTTAACAGCAAAATCAATTAAGACTCAATTGAAAATTATCAAAATTTTAAACATAAATATTTTTTTAATAAAAACTTAATTAAAAATAATCAAATTTAATAAAAATTTAAAACTTAATTAAATTTTAATTAAATAGATTCTCCGGGTGCGAACTATAAAAATTAATATATCATAGTTTTAAAATCTATATCAGTTTTCTTGAACAGGGGAAAGAAATTTAGAGGAAACAAATAATTGATAAATAGTATTTTTAAAGTTAAATATTAAATTGATTGAGACCCTAATTGGAGGTTTACGAAATCAAAATCCAACGTAAATTAATAAACTAAGTATAATAATTTAGAAATATATAAATTAATATTAAAAACATAATATCATTATTTTATTATACTAAAATCTAAAATTACACATAAATTTATAATTTTTAACATTTAAATTACACATTAAAATTAAAAAAATACGTTATGATACATAATTTTAAATTTTAATTATATATATGCGGGTTACTAAAGATAACATGTTGGTATGAAAAAAAAATAATTTTAAACTTATTTTATTTGTTTAAGCAAAAAAAGTTTAAATGGTGTTTTCTTAATTTTTTTTATCCGTATGTTTTTTTTTTATTCAAAAGACATGTTCAACTGATTTTTTCTTTAAATAAATCTTGTGATTTGGTTGAATCGATTATCAAAGTTTTCGGTTCCATAAGTTAGTGTAATTAATTTAATAAAAAAAGATAATACAAAAAAGAATTTTTTAATTACTTTTTATTAATAATACGACAACACTGCATTAGCAGTAAAACGTTAATGTCAAAGCAGACATAATTAAATTTAACGTGTAAATACAAAATAAGAAAAAAGTAAAAAGAGAGAACACACAAGTTTTGAAAGAAAATTAAAGGTTGGATATCCTTTACAAAGCTTATTGAGTATTTTTCAATTTTTTTTTCTCTCATTTTCAATAGTTTTTTACTGATAAAATAATTTTAATAGTATTATAAGAGTCTACTTTCATATATACAACAGAAATAATGAAAAAAGTTATAAGTGGACGGTAACAATTATAATTTCATTCTTTATTCTTTATTTTTTTTCTTTTAACGTTTATTTAGAAGTTTAAATTATAGAGTTTTTTTTTTACAAGTTGTGTTACTAAAGAGGTAATATTAAAGTCGTGATATTTGAATTTCTTCTGATTTAATGAGAAATTATTATATTTTGAAGTTGTTTTGTTATTGGATATACTACTTTTTGAACAAGAAGAGTTAGATATAATATAACCTATTTTCAATTGGTTATTAATTTAGATACTTAAATTTCATATTTTATAGTAGTTAAGTGATCACAATATATATTTGTGTATAATTATTGATGAAGTTTAATAAATAATATATCAATTATTTTGAGTACAATTAAAATTAATTGATAGTTCTAGATGTAAATCACTACTTAAGTGATAGATTATCACTCAAGTTACATTTATGTAGCAAGTAATGATTATATACATTATTTAATGTCTTTAAAGTGTGAACATAGAAGTTCGTTTCAAGTTATAACTCAAGATTGCAAGAACAATGTTTAGACAAATATTTCTCTTCTGAGCAATAAAGTATCACTCTGAGGTGTAATAATGGTGGATGGTGTTTCTAGAACTTGTTATACAAAAGAAAACAACAATGTGCTCGTTCAAGCGTTTAAGGAGACAATGTTCTTGCTATTTTTTGAAATTTGTGAGTTTATACAAGAAGTTCCATAATTCAAGCATTGTTATGACACTTAAGTGATACGAGAGGATGATAGCTATTTGGATGACTTGTGAATGCTTAAACAAGAATAGGTTAGACTAATACTTTCTCTTGTAGACCTGGTGTGGCTCAAGCAATGTGAGGTCATTCAAGCAATGTGGGGTTACTCAAGTAATGTGAGGTCACTCAAGCAAATAAATCTTCTCCTAATTGAGAGATCAAGTGAAAGAATTCTGCTTAAGTGATGTACATATGATGATTTTGTCACATGTTTATTATGTATGTGGGTGTGAGTGTTGTGAGAGATGATATTGATAGATTGATTGATGTATATTATATGATATGACGACCTAATATAGTTGTATTTGTTGATACTGTGGTGTTTTGAGTATGTGATGAGAGATACTCGTGATGATTTTTTGTAATATTAAATACAAAAGTTATTGTGAAAAGAAATATTCTAATTTATTGACAATTTAGATCATATAAATAAGATATCATATGATGAATAACAATTTTTTTTTGAATTATGTAATTTGTTGTATTGTTATTTAAGATAAGAATAAAATGTGATCGCGAAATATATAAATTGTATTACAGTTAAAATTTGTATTGATGTTTTATATTATTAATTATCTTTTTAATTGTGTAGTAAAACCATTATAATAATACAATAAAGTATACAAGATCATAATATTTTAAAGAGAAAGTTTAATTAAGCTTAAATGCTATTTGAATTAAAATTAGATTAAATATGTTTGTTTCCATACTTAAACACCTAGTGCAACACTAATCTCTTTCCTCCATCAAAAATTGTGGAAAGAAACTTATGATTATGGTTTTAAACAATCACCTGAAGAAAAAAAAATATTTATTAAGATATAACTTGACATTCTAACAATTTTATAATTGTTGTGCACATGTCTGTACTAGTTTATATCCTTAATTATCAGTTTTGAATCAAAGACTATGAGTTTTAGAATAATTGGCAGCTTAGAGAGGATGACCAAAAGAATAGTAAAAGTAAGTACACATACAACATAGTAAAAGGTCTTGCATCGAAATTATCAAAATGCATAGAACAATATGCATGCTTTGTTACATCATGCATGATTCAAAGTTAGGTTAGTGTTGATTTCTGGTTTATTCTTTTCTTTTAGGAAGCCGACAAATAGAAGGAATATTATATAAAGAGTAGCAGATGTTCTGAATGAAAAGTTAAAACCTTTTTCTCCTGCATTAAAAAACAAATTGTTGAATGTCCAAAGTAAACAAGAAAAGTAAGCAATTCTGGATCTCATTGAAAAGCAGATTATTCCGGGTCAACTAGATCCTCTTGATAATTTTGCAAGATGATGTTTCTTCTAATCATCCTACTCTACAGTCTACGCACCAACGTGATTTTCTAGATGCCTAGTCTTAGGAAACAAGTGGTACCTTTGTTAAGCCAATCATTTTCCATTAACGAATCAAATTACTGAACTTGGCTTCGATTTGAGCGTTCCCTTTGGATGATTTGCTTTGTACATGCTTGTCATGATGATGACAGCTTATAATAATTGCTTTCCGTTTAAAGCTACAAACACATGTGTTTTAAATCATATAGCAGTGTTTGCTCATTTGAAGTTTTTGTTTCTTCTTTTAGATTTATTTATTGTGTGCATGTGTAGGTGGGTGGGGGGCTGGTGTTGTTTGGGGTTGCAGGTGGGGAAGGAAGGGATTTATGTTCTTAAGCACACACATGTTATTATTAATACCTAAGCACTCATCAATGTGCATGTGTCTTGGCAAAAGTCAGACACATGAAATGTTGCAAAGCAAAGCACCACCAAATGTATTGCTATCATATCATTCTTGCTACCTTCATACTCATGGACAACTTTTCTCTTTCAGTGTGTGTCATAAGAGGAAAGGATCATTTTACACTCTTTCAAAAGCATATATGCACACTTCCAAACTCCTTTGCCTTGGTTCCTTATGTCTCAAAAATGTTCAGAGTAACCAGTTTCTTTCCTTCCAATCTTAGACTACCCTCTCAAACTCAAACTGCCAGACTGGACTATCATTTTAGCTCAGCCTCTACTCATTATGTGTAAATATAAATTCACTTTATCACATTCTTCTCTCATACTACTTCAAAAAATAATTCCCATGTTTAAAATGTACATTTAGACAAATTAAGCACCCAATGAAGAACATCAAAGCCAAAAAATTGATGGTGGCTAGTCATTTTGGAGCTGAGGCACGTCTCTAGCACGTACATAAGAGTCATTGATTTGGAGTGAGGGTAGGGTGTGCTTTATGTGATTTGGGACCTCACTGCTTATGATAGAATCTGTGTGTATGTATATGTATGAATGAATGTGTTTCCTTTTGTTTTCAAAAACGACTGAAAAGCAAGGACTAGCCGTTGGGAACATTCCCACTGCTTTTAATTTTTGTCTCAAGTTAACAGAGTAAGACCCATACACAACAAACAAATGGGGCACCCCACCCCACTTTCTACGTGGCCAGGGCATAAGATTCAAAGTAACGCCATGCTCACACAACAAACATAAATTATTATCATTATTCTTGTTAATATTATAACCGAAACCAAATCAACAAAAGGCAATACTTTTCCTTGTACACGGCTCTTTTATATCCCTTCCACTTTAATTTCTTATCCAACCACCATCTAGGCAAAGCTACAAACCAAATTGAATGAGAATATTAGCAAACAAATATCCAATCCATGTTGTTACAACTTTATTTGCTCGTCCATATTCCGTGTTCATGTATCATACTTTCGCATAAACTTTTCTTCAAGTTATACAAATTTACTTTGAACAAACACTTTCCCTTCTAAGTTGGGAAGTAATAAATAAACTCACGAGACAAAGATAATTTGTTATGGTAAGATTTTAAATTGTTGATGATCCTGCAGTTTCCTCATTTTTTTTTTATACTTTGAATAATTACAAACAAGTCACAATAAGTTGACCAATGATAATGTTTTCTGAAACCAAGAAGAAAATATATATATTTTGACTTTTGATAGAAAAATTAAGCACAGATGATGTAAGGTCTCGCTGAGTCATATCACGGTTGAACTTCAGTTTCTGGTAAACGATCAACATGTGCATATAAATAAAAAAATGCTATCACAATATTATGATGCTGCTGATATAAGTTGACTCCTTACAAGTTACCACTGGGTGAGATCATATATAAAATTTGCCTCAATGCATGCATTTAATTAATACCAATTTGATAGAAGATGCAAAATGTTAAGAAGGAGGATGCTAGGGAATGGAAGATTTAAGTGTCTCAAATTGGTTTTGAATTTGTGTTATGTATTGAATGCATATATATCTGGAAGAAAAAGTGGATAGAACTATCTTATCTAGATCTTAATGAATGATAAGGTGGAGAGGTGCATGCATGAGGGAGAGAAGGTGATGGACACTGACCATTTTGATTCAGTTGGGGGGACCATAAACCAATACTTGAACACTCTCATTATTATTGCATTTATGCTAAATGAAGAAAAACATGACCAGTTTTATGCATTCATTCATATGAAGTCATTTATTGAGAATGAACTAAAGACCATGACCATTCATTTGATATTTAAGGCTATCTCTCTCCCTTTCTATCTCTTCTTTCCTTCCACACAGGCAAGACACACAACTAGGGTCACAAATCCATCCAGGTTAGTCATTAATACTTTATCAGTTCATTTGTCTTTTTCCTGTGAGTTCATGAATTTCTTACTATGGTACTTACTGTTTTAATCCAGTCACGTAATCTTAGCTAGAGGGCTCCACTTCATCGGTGAATGCTCGTGTGCCTCAGCTATGTATGTGTCTATATGTCAATTAAGTATTTGCAATCTCAAAAATATTCGAACCACAAAATAGAATTAATTATTACCTACTTTTAATTTCATTGTTGAAAATTTGTTAAAATTCTCAAAAGTACATTATGATCTAAAACACGTCAAATATTCACAAACCAACCTAGCTGTAAATTTCTCGTACAAAATACCAATGTACCAAATCTGAACATTCGATGCTAATGTAGTGTAGCTGAAACGCAATGAAAATAGATAGGTATTTGTAAAACACATTTCAATGTGCAACAACTTCTTCTCGTTCTTTAATTAAGATGCCTTTTGTCGTGCCCTAAACTCCAGAACGTTCCTCAATATTTTTATGTTTAGAGGTATTTGTCTTTCCTTTTCACTATTTCTCTATTATGGTGGCAATGGAGTTTCCATCCTACACACAGTAACAAGATAAATACCACTTGTTGAAGACATGTTTCGAGTTTAAAACTTTTAATCAATATGATATGAATATTGGTCATTCTTCTTACTCCTTATAATTCAACTTTCTCGGATTCATATAAAAGGAAGACAATTCCTTTCAGAAGAAAAGTTCTACATGTTTGTTCCTACTAGTGCCAATATTCACCCTTTGAACGCTCAGTATCCTCTACTCTCTAAAGATATTTTAGACTCCAACTCTCAGAACATTTTTTTTTTCTCATGTTGGGCAATTTTGAAAGAATATGAAAATGTTATTTTCTCTATAATAAAATAAAAAAAAATCTGCATTTCAGATTAAATGTCAAATCTTTCTCCTTCACAAATTTTGTATTCAATAACTCAAGAAAATTTAATTTTTAAAATCATGTTGGGTAGTAGTAAGAAAAGAAATTACTGAATTCGAGATAAGAAAACGGACTAGACTGATAGTTTAAAATTATCTTAAAAATTACACGTCGACTTTGACGTTGGGTTGGAATATATTAAATGATCCATATCAATCTACTTTTAGTATTTTTTAGTTTTCTATACTTGAACATGTGTGAAGACATCCTATTCCCATGAATGAACGTTTTGATTTTTGACTAGAAATACTTCATGCGAAATTATGTCTTCCTACAAAATAAGGTGGGCAAATAGGTATTGTAAAAGGTAAAAAATGGCTTGTATAAAATAATGAACTAAAGTGAAATCTTAAATTAAAGGAAAAAATAGTAGCGATGGAAGTGAGAGGGACGTACGCATGCGAAATGTGGCATCATGATGATCTCTCTCTGCATTTCCATTCAACTTTTTCATTCAAGTGTGCATGTTCCATGGTCCCACCACCCTCCTCCTTCACCTCTTTTATTTTTACTGCTGCTACTTCTACTTTCTAATCAATAAGTCAGACATTTTTGTTTTTATTTTTTCATTCCAACACATCTTTATCCCAACACAAATACTCCTTTGCATGCATCTTATTTTCAATCAAACATCTTAAACTACAAAGCTTAATCTTGAATAACGAATCATTTGGTTGTGTTAAACTCATCTCAGTATATACGTGTTTTGTTTCTGCAAAAGAGTTGAAGAGTTGAAGATTTGAACTGTGATGGTTGAAGTAATAGCATAGTGGTAAGTGCACCTCGTGATGTGTAATGAGGGAAACCACGAAAGAGCCGGTGTGCAATAACTAGGAATTAGAAATAGCAGAGCTGACTTTTTTGGAGTTTATTAAGTTGCATTGTGATGAGTGGTGAAAGGTGAACGGTGAATGGTGATGTTAAGATTGGCAGAAAAAGTGGGTCGGTGGTGCAGTGGTTGCAATAAATTTAAAAAATACAAAATCCAATTCCCTATGAACGTGGGTCTAGGCTTAAACATTGAATGGTTTTGTGTGGATATGGCAGAAGGAAGAAGGATTTGGAGAAAAGAAAGAGAAGCAGAAATGAAAAGACAGTGTAGTAGTAAGGTATAGTGTAGCATAGTAATGTTACCATAAGGGGAATCTAATGTCATGCAATCATGCATTTACTTGAAGGTTGTGAACTGAAATTGTTATGTTATGGAAGATAGATGTAGCGTATAAGAAAACCTCTCCGTCTCAGATAAATGAGTGTGACAACCAAACAAAGTACACACATCTGTTTGATATACAAACCCTTTTTGCTTTCATTCGTCTGCATGCATATCAATGTCTTTATACAGTGTGCAGTGCCATTAAGATAAAAGAAACCAACAACAAAGGTGCCTCTAATACTGCTACATCGTCTGTTAATGTTGTTTTTACTACATTGCCGTTGTTAATTACATTGTTATTACCATTATTTTTGTTGATATTAGCTTTATTGTCATTGTAATTTTCATTAATATTATTACTGTCATTATTTTATTGATAGAATTAATAAAAATCATATGAAATAATTAATGTTATAAAAGATATTGTAGTTGTCGGATGAATAGTGACTAAATTTTTAGAATTTACTTTAGATCACTGTTATTTTTTACTTGATATTAATTAATTAGGATGTTTTAATAACGGTAAAAGACTATTTCTTTTATGTAAATTAAGCTTTTTCAATTAATGTCTATTGTGATTATTTATTTTTGTTAACATCTATAATGATTTTTTTAATCATGGATATGTGTTATTTTTTGATGATAGTTTCTTAGTTTTTTTTTTTAATAATGTCAAGTGAGAAAACTTTCAATCAACATTTAATTAGGATTAATTTTATCAATATCAGAATGACATTTTTTTAACCGAAAGAATAGGAAAAGAAACATAAACCCTAAACACTATAAAAATAATTTTGATTGATCTCGTCTAAATAACTGTGATTCAATAATACATTAAAATTGTTATTACAATTTCATTCCCTAATAATTTTTATTATCTTAGATTATTCAATAATTTATTTATAAAAATTAAGAAAAAGAACATAAATATTTCAATAAAATTATACCTTAATAGATATGTAAAATTAGCCTTTAATAAGTATTAGACTTAAATATATGTTTTTTTATTAAAATATAGTCCTAAATGGCATTTTCCATATCATTAACTTTAATTATTTAGTATTGACGTAACTAACAAAATGAAAGATAGTAGTTAAGGCAATTAGTTTATTTTATGTGTGTAATTTAATTAGGTAATGTATTCACTTGAAATATATAATACTTACATTTAACATATTTTAATCCTTAAATATGTTTTTTTTATCTTTGTAAAATAAATGGATTTTGATTTTGGTTTTCAAAAAAAAAAAAAAAAAAAAAAAAAAAAAAAAAAAAAATTTTAAAAAAAAAAAAAAAAAAAAAAAAAAAAAAAAAAAAAAAAAAAAAAAAAAAAAAAAAAT
>Ga0099825_1001530_pt1 | contig 29747 bp, 9 predicted proteins | sample SiratroredBW_FD_76838 | JGI IMG/M metagenome (GOLD analysis project Ga0099825, IMG submission 76838) | Root nodule microbial communities of legume samples collected from California, USA - Siratro red BW | ecosystem: Host-associated > Plants > Roots > Nodule | place: USA: California | collected...
CACACACTAGTAGAAAAAACACATCCTACAACAGGATAAAAAGTAGGTTAGAACATAACCGATGTAAACAAAAATGCGGTGACATTTTTAAAATTATGTGAAGAGATATTATATTCGTCACTGATGAACCAATGTAATATACCCCATTCTACATCAGTTGACACTGCTAACTGATGTAGAAAAAATTGAAAAAATAAAAATTCAAATTTTGGTTTGGAACTCTATTACATCAGTTGCGAGTCTCAACCAATGTAATAGGTGCTAGATACAACATCAGTTGTTACTTACAACCAATGCAGAAAATTCTATTACATCAGTTCTCGCTACAACCGATGTAATATGCTCCAGCGTGTGAAAAGAAAATCAATTTTTGAGTGAGTGTGCACTGTTTTATTAATCTAATATTTCACTACTTTCATTATTTGTGCTTTTCTCATGGTGCCGTTGAGTTTCTCTGGTATGTTTTTTGCGTTTTCACTCTCACACTCATTTGGTTGGTTCCTTTGTTGTCTCCATCTACTTTCTTTAGCATTTTCGACATAGATGATTTGTTTACTTTTTTACATTGCAGGTTTTTAAGAATGTTATACACTTGATGCAAGTCTTTCTCCGTCGTGAATGTTTGGTTCGATACCCCTTGTCGTTTCTCTTTGCAAGAGGTTTGCAATTTTGTAAAATTTATCAAAAATAGTTAGAAGGTTATTTTTGACCCAATTTTTTTTATCAGCAACTTGATTTAGTGTATATTTGATGGTAGAATTCTTACATTGTATAGATTTATCATAGATCTTGGGTTTCAAAAATTTATGACGAAAAACCTTCAAACGACCATAACTTTTGATATAGAGCTCGGACTGAGACGTTCTAAAAATGAAAGTTGCTCAAAATGGCATATCAAACCTTGTGGGCAAAATCGGAGGGGATTTGAAATCCAAATTTTTTCCAAAATTCCTTCGTTTACTATTTTTTTTTATTTTTTAGTATTTTTGACATTTTTTTCTATTTAATCTATCTATACTTATTAAAAAATTTTAAAATTTTTTGTAGTGTTTCATTATATGGATTAGATATTTTATCAAAGAATTTTGAAAAATATGAATCTTTTTTTAAAATAGAAATATTACATCAGTTGGAAGCCACAACCAATGTAATAGGATAAATACTACATCGGTTGAGAGCCACAACCGATATAGTATCTCCTCTAGGCATTCTTAGGATTGATATTTTATGTCGACGATTTATTTATCAACCAATGTAGTATACGCACATATTATATTGGTTATAAAACCGAAGTAGAAAGTCCAAGACTTTCTACATCGCCTGCATCTACATCGATTTTGGGACCAACGTAGAATGTCCTCCAAAACCTATGTAGAAAGGGTTTTTTTCTATTAGTGACAACTTCACATTTTTGTATGTTTATGTATACTTATAGTTGCTTGGTTAGTTTACATGTTTAGTGATTTGTGAATGTTACTCTGTTGAAACTACTCTCTCATATTATTACATTATTTTATTATTTTTTCTTTTAAATAAATATTCATTTTGAAATTTTTAAATAGAACCTGTGATCGATTCACTCTCAGTTATCTCCCTGTTTCCTCTCTCGGTACACAGTCTCAACATGGACTGATGAAAGATGTCAAGTGCAAATTGCTAACACAGAATTCGCAAAAGAAGACGATAAAAATTGGAAGGGGATAAAAGGAGTTTTGCAGTGTAAACAATTTTCAAGAGGGCATGAAGATAACTTTTGAGGGGCCATGTGAAAAGGGCGAGCAAGACATGAAAGTTGTTATCATTTTCTAATTGTGTAGTTTTTTAGTATTATTTTCTCACCATGCGACATGGTTTCTTTTATGTTGAAACTAGAACAATTTATCTCCTTTAATGGACAACTATATATTTTGTAGTTTTGATAACCGAGCGTCTCACTCTCTGTTATCTCTATTGGTTTTCTCTCTTAGCTCACTCTCTTAGTTTTTCTCTCTTGGATTCTTCGTCCACTTTGTTCACTCTCTCAGTTTTGTTCCTTCTCTCTGTTCGGTTCACTTTCTAAGTTTTCACTCTAGGTTATCTCTCTCATCTCACTCTCTTGGTTTTCCTCTATCGGCTTATTCATCCACTCGATTTATCTCGGTTTCATTCCTCCTCTCAGTTCAGTTCACCCTCTCGATTTTCACTCGCGTGTCACTCTCTATTATCTCTCTCGGTTTCCACTCTTGGATCCCTATTTGTTATCTCTCTTGGCTCACTCTCTCGATTTTCCTCTCTCGGCTTCTTCATCCACTTGGTTCACTCTCGATTTTCTTCCTCTTCTCGGTTCGACTCATTATCTCGATTTTGACTCTCAGGTCACTCTTGATTATGAATCTCGATTTTATCTCCCTAATCACTCTCGGTTTTCATTCTCGAACCACTCTTTCTATTTTTCTCTCTTGACTTCTTTATTCATTTGATTCAGTCTCTCAATTTTTTTCCTCTTCTCGATTCGATTCACTCTCTCTGATATCACTGTCGATACTTAAAGATTTTAAATCATACATATTTAATATTCTAAAAATAAAATTACTACCATAATATATTTTTATTAATAGTAATATTGAGTTGATACAAAATAATAGTAATATTTGAAATACAAATGCTGAAATACAGTATAACAATATATATATATATATATATATATATATATATATATAACTTTTTTTTGCGAGTAGTACAATTTGAATTAACTAATTCCCGTGAGTTGCGGGTAAAATACTAGTTTTACAACATTTGTCTTGCCACAACACCCTGCTTTCTATCTGGGATCAGTTTTCATTACTACATTTTTAGCGCTGGATTTTTTGGTAAAAACCATTTCCATCTCTTCCAAGGGCACGCCTTTGGTTTCGGGAAGGAAAAAGTAAAAGAACAACCAAGCTAGTACAGATACACCAGCGAACATGAAAAAGCTCCCACCAATGGTGATTGCTTTGTAGACCGAAATAAAACTCATGGAAACCACAGCATTCATGGTTCTATTCACTGCAACTCCTATGCTCGCCCCTTGTGCCCTCAACCTCAAAGGGAATATCTCCGAGCTGTAGACCCAAGTCACAGGCCCAAGCCCAATGTTAAAGAAAGCAACATAAGCATACGTGGCCACAATGCTAAGGCTCAATGCCCACAAGAGCTTTTCACCGGAATGGTCAACCATGGTCAAACTAAAACCCAAAAGTGCCAGGCCACAAATCATCCCCCCAGTGCTTATTTGCAAGAGGCGCCTTCTACCAACTTTGTCAAGCAAAAACAAAGCCACCACCACGAAAACCACCTTTGTGAGGCCAATTCCAACCGTTGCAAGCAAGAGCTTATCCTTACTTCTCACACCAGCTTTCTTAAAGATCCTGGGACTGTACAACATCACAGCTTCAATGCCAGTTGCATGCTCGAAAAAATGAATCCCTACCGCCGCAATCAACATCCAACGCACTTCCGGTGTGGGCCTCACAAGCAACTCTTTCCAAACCCCTTCACCCTGTGACTTCTTAGGGACCTTCACGTTTTCACAATTCTCATCAAACCCTACCGCGGCTTTTATTTCCCTGAAACGAAGCTCAGCCTCTTGTGGGGTGTTAGAGACTTTCATTAGCACCTTCTTGGCACCTTCCAAACGACCCTGCATCACTAACCACCTTGGCGACTCTGGCATTGCCAGAATAACCAAAGCCAAAGCAAGTGAAGGAACTGCAGCAATACCAAGCATCAACCTCCATCCGAGCTTCAAGGTCAATTTTCCCAAGAAGAAGTTTGATACGTAGCCAAGTAAGATGCCAATGCCGATGCAAAGCTCGGGCAAAGAGGTTAGAAAACCCCTGGATGAAGCAGAGGAAATCTCTGCTGAGTAAACTGGTGTTATCATAAGAGCAAAACCTACCCCCACACCACCAACACACCTTCCAAGCATTAATATTGCATAGTTTGGGCCATACCCCATCAGAACTGCACCCACCATGAAGAGGAGCGAGGCTAACAAAATTGTGTAGCGACGGCCAATGTAATCGGAGGTTCTTCCTGCAACTAAGGATCCTACCAGTGCGCATAGGTTCAAGATTCCTGCAATAACCTCTTGCTGGGTATCGCTGATTCCAATGTCATCCTTGATGAATATCATTGCTCCGCTCATAACACCAGTATCTGAAATCATTAAATACAGTTTTAATATAAAGCTACATGCGTAAAATATATTCATTTCAACCTTAAATAAATTATTATTTAATTATTATATAATATTTTATTAAAAAAACTGGTGTTAAAGTATACTTTTTTTTTTCTTAAATATACATATATTATACACGTAACTTCTCTTTTAGTGACCATTTTCATCTTCTTCTTTTTTTTTTCTTTTTTTCCTTTCCTCTTATACATCTTAAATTTGGAATTTGTCTTTAACTTATTCCTATAAATATTTAGGATTTGTTTCAGCTTCATTAATATTATAATAAATATAATTATTTGAAAGGACATAACAAAACAAAAAATATCTAACGCAAATTTTAGACGCAATATTATCTTAGTTGTTTATGTATTCTCTAATTATAATTGATTTTTCCTTTTTTTCTTTCGAGTAGAAGAATGAGAAACTCTAATACTATCACAGAAGAAATTGAAATTTCATCTCATATAGATAATTTATATATGCTGACGTTTAATACTGTTAATGTATTTTGGCTTGCAGTAAGGAAAATAAAAAAGGAAAAATATTATATAAGATATTACAACAAGAAAAGAAAAATGGTGAATATATTCCATCCGAAAATCATTTCTCTGCCTATAACATGATGTGGAGAGAATACATATGTTGGAGAATAATAAAAAATGAGAGAAAATATCGCAGAGAAAAAAAAAAATAATATGAAAAGTGAGAGAGAATGAAGATTACCATAACCAGATATGATGGAAACCATTGAAGCAACTATAGCACAAGCAAAGGCATATTTGTTGAACGTCGTCGTCTGGTCTTCTCTGCCACCCTGCTCCATCGTGATAATAATAATACTAATATATTATTAATTATAATTATAATATTTTTGAATTTAAGGTCACTTTGGCTTCCTCCCTAGTTACAAATTTTGTCAAGGGTAAAAGGCTTCTCAAGTGATTTGAGTTGAATCCAATTTCCCAATTCCAAACTTGTTTATATAGGCAACGAAGTATGGAGAAGGGATTATTGGTCTGATATGTTCCACTCACTGTGAACTAGTCAGAGATACTTGATGGTTGCTGTTATACGGAATTTATAATATAGAAACCATTATGACCTAAAAGTCCAATAAAAAAATAGGGAAAAGGAAGAAAAAGAGTGGAAACATGCACAAGAGATAGAGTTGGGTTTGAATTACATAAGCCATGTGGCACACGGTTGGCTAATGAACCAAAACAAATGAGGGTAGTTGAGGTAGAATTCCTCCATTTTTTTTTTTTGTTGTTGTTGTTGTAGATGTAGTAATCAATATCAATTAATTAGTCTCTTCATTTTTAGTGTAATTTAAGATTCTTTTGAGATACTTTTTAACTTTAATGAATTATTTTATTTTACTTTTATTCATTTTTAGATCATAATAAGTAAATATTAGATTAAAAGTATAAACCAAAAAGCCTAAATAATATTTTCTCAAACATTAAAAGTAATACTTTCAGAAAAAAAAAATTCTTTAAAATTTCAACCGTTGAAAAGAAATATCAATTGAAGACTAATTGTGATTAAAATAGATAAGTAGTGGTCACAAATTACAATACACAGCCTGATTACTGGTAAAAATCTCGTGGATATGTGTTGACACTACGACGCTTCAGGAAATATTTTGGACAGCAGTCAATGCATTGAAAGAAATTGTATGGTTCTTAAAATTTATTCAACTATATTATGAAGGAAAATCCATATCAAGCATTAGGTAGTGCACTTGTTTTTTTTCAAGATTCTCAAAATAGGTAATACATTAATTTAATTAAATAATTAATATAATTATTAATTAATTTAATACAAGACCAATTAAGTTTGCTGTATTTTCTTAAATTAAAATAAATTATACAATTAATTATAACACACTATTTCAATTAAATAATTAATACAATTTTTAGTTAATTTAATAAATACTAATTTAGTTTATATTTTGTTAAATTAAAATAAATCATACAATTAAATATGACACACTAATTCAATTAAATAATTAATACAATTATTGATTAATTTAATAAAGACTAATTTAGTTTATATTTTGTTAAATTAAAATAAATCATACAATTAACTATGACACACTAATTCAATTAAATAATTAATACAATTATGAATTAATTTAATTCAAAACTAATTTAGTTTGTTGAACTTTGCTAAATTAAAATAAATAATACAATTAATTATAATTACTAAACACAATAATTCAATTAAATAATTAAAAATAATTATTACGTCATATATATACGAGGTTAATCGAGTTTGTTATATGTTTATAAATTAAAATTAACCATATAAAGTAAATCAATTAAATAAATAACAAAATATTTAAGTTTGTTACATGCAAACCTAATTTAGTTGTTTTTCTTTTCTTAAAATAAAATAAACCAATTAGGCATTTATTTTTTCTATTCATGTCCTTAAAAGTTAGCATATATATCTTCAAGCTAACAATACATTTAATTCAATATCTTTTTAAAACTTATATAATATATTATATTCTTTTTTAAATTATTACTTAAATTTTAATTTTATTTAAAATTATGTTTAATTTACTAAAAATATTCAAATATCCAACTTACACTTAATTCAAAAAAATATATGAAAATTTCATCCCCACAAGTAACACCATTATTTATTTTTAATTTAAAATAATAATTTAATTAACATATTTTTATTTTAAACAAAAACAAAAGCACTGAAATCGTGTCAAACAAACATGATTTTAGTGTTTTTAAATTATAACTAAGATCGTGCTCCTAACACGATTTTCACTATATTGAGATCGTGCTATTATAACACGATTTCAATATAATGACAAGGACACACAATTTCAATTAATATTGTTTAAATCTACAACAAAATGAAGTTAAATTGTGCCGGCACTATACGATTCTATCTTTAACACATAAATCATGTTATCTTAACAAAATTTCATTTTCATGTAATCGAAATCATGCAATACATGCACAATTTATTTATAATAAAATTGTGTCACTTTCACATGATTTACCTATCATGGGAATAAAAAATTTGTTTTATCCATTCTAGTAAAAAATTGTGTCATCTTATTGAATATACACTTGGAGACAAGGTGAGATAATGAACATATTAGTAGACACTTGTTTTGCTAATAAGATTTTGTTGAATTTGATTGACGCTTGTTTGATTGAATTCAACTATGTGAAGGGAATTAGAGGACAATAATCTTAAGAAAACCAAGAAAGAATTTGTTGTGAAAGAACTTGAGAGTCAACCTATTTTCTTTATTATTTCTAAATCATCTATTTTAATTTCCTGCACAACAATCTCAAACCTCTTTCTTTAATTTACTGTTATTACTAACTTTCTTTATTGCATATAAGGTTTGAATATTGATTGTCTGAGCTTATTATTAGATTCATTGGGAGATGACTTGGGGTTAACTTTCCCTTATCTATATTATCATCTTTTCGATGTTAGATGATCTAGCATTACGTTAGCGGTCAACACTGAAATTCTTTTAATTTGCTCATGAAACGACTGCAATCAAGAGGCGTCATGAGCACATTGTAATTTTACTTTTCATATTTGTTACAAGTATTCAAAATCCCTTCCAAACGAACCACATAACTAAATAGAGGAAACCACTAGCGGGTGGTTATCTTATCTTTTCAAACAACTTATTAATTTCCTACGAGCACTTCTTCTTTGACCTTATAGGACCACATATGAAAGGACAAACTTCTTTAAACAACATTAGAATTGTAGGTTTTCATAATGAGAGCAACCTTGAATACATGAGGATGTTACTTTTCATATTTATTATAGGTTTTCAAGACCCCTTCCCAACAAATCACATAACTAAACAACAAATCACATAACTAAACAGAAGAAACCACACATGGGTGGTTTTCATATCTTGTTAACCACTTATTACTTTGTTACAAGCCTTTTACTTGAGCTTCATAATTTGGATGTATTATCACCTTGTTGTAGAAAAATTTAAAGACACAATATATTTAAGAAGATTGGAGTTATTTATGACTATTATAAGACAATATGTTCTTTGGTGCATAAAGTACACTTAATGTTACCACATAATTGCACAAGAAAAATCACATAATCTGCATAATTTGACTCCATATCAATATTCATAACAATGTTCATAACAAAATGAAGAATAAGTATCAAATACAACACCGTTGATACAAACAACATGAAAGAAACACATCTACTTAAGACAACTAAGTACAAATATGTAGAATAACTGTCATGTGAAATGTGAATGTTGTCATTGTTTTCCAATGATGTTGTTGACGGTGTTGGCCATGAACTCACCATCGTCGTGATGTTACCAAAAAACAAAAACACATTAAACAACAAAATACATTTTCCCTTTTAATGTATATCCATAACACATGTACCTTTCTTCCAAAATGCAACAATTATCCAAGGCAAAAGGACACTGAACACCAAAGCGAAGGGAATCGCTCACCACAACGAATGAAAACTGACCACCGACAAAAACGAAGAAGACTGTGACGGAAAATGCAGAGTAACAAAGAAAAGAGAAGACTATAAAATTGAATATGAAGTGGGAAGAACAAAATGGGAAAAAAGTTTCATTGTTTCATCCAAATGCGAAGTAAAAAGAACAAAGTGGGAAAATAAAGTTTCAATTTTTAATCTTTCTAACATACACAATGACGGTGGCCTACAATGCAATAAAATAGTATATTTTTGGTCACATAAGAAATGTCAAATGGAGATTATGACGGGTTATAGTATCAAAGTATCATTTCTCTAATATGTATTCACGTGAGAGATAGTGGTGGAACTCATTCACACCATTGATCCTATAACAAATGACAAATGGTATTGTAAAACATTTTATTTTATTTTAAGAATGCTTTGTATGCATGTTTGCAACTTTCTTGTAAATTAATTTTTAAGTTTAAATATATTTTATATAAAAAAACAAAGATTATAATAATTTTCTTATTATTAATACTAATATTATCTTATATTGAATAAGAGCTTATTTTTAATTTTTAAATTCAATAAGAAACTGCACAATTCTCCATTTTTACTAACATCATATCTCTTTTGAATTTAAAATAAAGGCTGATTTTTATTATATTTTTTAATAAAATAATATGCTATCTTTACAATGGTTTAATAAATAATTTTTTTATAAAATTCATGTTAGGCATGAACTTTGACATTTCAGTTAGGCTGACACCTCAAAGCTCAACAATCATATGCCATGAAATGAAAGATATTAAAAGGAAAAAAAAAAAGATACAAAACCATGCGAGGATTAAGCCAGACCCATGACAAGAAAATATGACAAACACTCCTCAATCTAGCTAAACAAAGTAAAACAGAAGAAGTCATACCTATTATGAAAAAAGTGTCTAATTTAATAACAGTAAGTAAAACATCATACTATTTAAAATTAATCTTATTCTCCAAAGGAATATTTGGTTTAATAAATATTTAGTACTATCATATTGTTGATAAATGATAATTACTTCATTTATATTTTTAATAATATGATATCTATAGTCTTATATATTTTATTATAAAAATAAATGTGATAAATTTTTATATAAAAAAGTCTTTTTTATACTTAAAAAATTTAATTTTAAATATTTACTATTCTTATTTAAGTTTTAGTCAATGTGGTATTTTAAAACAAAATATAAAAATCAAATATATTCTCAACTTAATATAAACAATCAATGTTTAAAATCTAAACCAAATTGAAATTGAGAATAAATAGAAGTAATACAATTCAAAAAAATATATTAATAAAAAATAAAATCAAATATTTAAATCATGTGAAGTTATGTAACTTACTTAAGATAAGGATATTTTTTAAAATTTTCCCATTTTTTTTGAGGTATTTGATATTGAAACTTAGATTTATAATAAAATAAATAAATTATTAAATTTTCTAGTACTTTACTTTTATTTTTGGGAAGAGTGTTTCCTAATGATTATTTTTATTCAAAATTAACATCTCTATCCTAAAAAAATGTTATAACTAGAGTAATTGACATAAGAAATTAAGGTTATGTTTAGTTAATTTGTTCTATTAAGTTAAAGTTTAAAATGAAAGTTGTAAAATAGAAGTTGCACAATAAAGTATAATTTTTTTTAGGGTATTTTCTAACATTTTATAAAGAAAAAAGTTAAGTTGGTTAGTTTTTAAAAACATCTATTCAAAATATTAAACTCAACTTCTCCTTAGCCATTTTAGTTCCTTAGTTGAATGTTCCATTCTCTTTCCCTTTCCTCTAAAGTAATCTCCCTTCAAATGAACAAACTCTCTTTTTCTGAAATTACAAGTTGGTCCTTTTCTTGAAAATTTATAATTTTTCTTGTTTTGGGATATTGGGTTTGGTGGGCATAGTTATCATAAAGAATATGCTTGATGGTGAATGAGGACTAGGTGGATGAGTGGAGGGTGGAAAGGGACGACACATGCCACCTAAAAGCAAAAAGTATCACATTATATATATCGCCACTAACTGTGGCTCCAAACAAATCAACGTACCAAGATATAGATGTAGTTAATCCTTCTTCTTTGTATACACATATAGTTTTTGTTACTTATTTCGCATCACTTTCTCTCTATAACACCACGTATTTTTTTATCATTCTATCTATAGCATGCATGTTTGTGTGTTTAACTTGTTTAGGCATGCACATTGGGGTGAGGGGGAATGTATAAAACTTCTCATATGCATACTTTTATGAATTCTCATTACATATTGAATACGAAATTCTTATATATAAAGTATCCGGAAATATAAATACGTATTGTGTAAAAAATAGACATGTCATTTCATTAAAAGAATTACTGCACTTTACATTAAACGAAAAATATCCATTCAATCCCAAAAATAATTACTTGAACACGAATATGTTTATATAATTAAGGTCACTCTCTGGAAACAAAAACATATATACACAACGTGAATATATATTTTTTTCAATGATGATATTACAAAAGTTTATTTCTTAAAATTCCTTGTCCATTTTTCCTTTCGAGTTCTCTTATTTTCTCATCACATATTGCATCTCACACTTTTTTTTTTCTCTCCTTTGCCTATCCTTCTTGCTCACAAAGTTAATACATGTTTCAAAATTTATACCATTATTATTCCAACAAAAATTTAAGGTATTTCTTCTTATTAAATGATAAAAAGAAATTAAAGAAATTTTATTTCATCATTTGAGGCAGAAAATGCATTATTCTTATTACTCTCGGGATAACAACTAATTTTGCTTTTAACGAATAAATTGAGAGTTAGTTATGTTTTGAAAACTTTAACGATGAAGTAAACATAATAAAGAACTTCTTTATTATAATTATTACTATAAGTTTTAAAAACTAAATATATTTCTTATGTTAGAATCCTAAGCTATATATATATATATATATATATTATATTCTTTTAGTGGTAAGTAATTGCTAAAAATATTTTAGTTGTTGGTTAAATTTAAAAATATTGAAAAACAAGATCAAAGTGTAGAAGAACAATTATTTAGAAATGTATAAAAAATGTATAAGGAAATTAAAGAAGAACTAAATAAATAAAAGAAGATAAGTGAAGACAGGAATCTCAAGTCGGAAGAAAGCAATTTAAGGAAAAACCTACTGAAACAATTATAGAATATTCTGATGTACAATGAGTCAATTTTAACACAAAAAGAAAATAAATAAGTGATTAGTATATGGACACATACTAACTTAAAACATTTTCACCTTACTTTGTTATGAGGAGAGATGATAACATCTAAGGTTTAATTGTGAACAGAAAATTCAAATTTAACAAAAAGTAAGGCTAAAGAATTATTTAGAAACAATTCACATTATAAAAGGCATAGGTAGAGTAAAGTTAATTAAATTTAAGCATAAGAATAATGTTGGAGTGATTAAACCTATTAAGGAGGAGAACGTAAAACAAGTTGTGGGAAAATGCAAGAATGACAAATGTCTTGATTAAATTCATTAAGAATTTTTGGTTACTAATTAAAGGAAATATAATAAGAGTAATGAGCAAGTTTTAGTCAAATGATAATTTAAGGAAGGAAAAAGCATTTATTATCATTTATATTTTTAATTCTAAAGATAAATTTGACAAATTCAAACCAATCTCTCTTGTTAATTGTAGAAGTTTAATTGACAAGAAGTAGAGTATATTTTTTAGTTAAAAAAATTTATTTGATAACATGACGATTGTTAAAGAAATGATAGATGATACAGGAAGTCTGAAAAGGAATATTTAGTATTCGAGGTAAATTATAAAAAAACTTATGATTTAATTTCTTTAGAGTTCTTGATCTACATAATGAGGAAGATGATGTTACATGATCAATGATGTTCCGTCGAGAAAATGTATTTTCTCAACTTATTTGGCGATGTTTGTTAATGGTAGTCTAATTAATAAGTGTAAGATGGAAAGGAGTTTGAAGCAATGAGATCCATTGACCCCATTGTCACATGCAATAGTTGCAACAAAAAAAAGAAAAATAGACTTATGAGAAAGCTATAAAAAAAGGGTTCTATAGAGGGTATAAGGTGGGTAATGACAATGTTGAGGTCGATCTATTACAATTCGTCAATGACACCATATTTTATGAATAATGTGTGGATTATTAAAAGTGTGCTAAGGTATTTGAACTCACCTCGAAATTAATCATTAACTTTTTTTTTAAATTAATACTAGTGTGATTGTTGTGTAAAGATTATGGGATTGTAGTTGTAACATTTTTTTAATTTTAAAACACTTAGTTTTTTCTTTCTCATATTTTTGCATTCATATCAAATTCTAAAAAGTATGAGATGTGATAACCCATTATTATAAAATGTGAGAGTAAATTGGTACTATGAAAATGGAAAAAAATGTCTTTAGCAAAAAGGATTTTTGTTCATAAATTAAGTGTCAAGAACATTGTTGATGTTCTTTATCAAGAACATTGTTGATGTTCTTTATCGTTTTACAAAATACTAAGTGAAATTGTTACAAAGATTAAAAACATTCAATCTAGATTGCTATAGGAATGTGCAGGTGAAAGAGGAAGATAGCATGACCAAACTAAAAAGAAATATGCGATTTAAATTTACATGGAACTTTAAAGGTAAAAGATATGAAAATGGAACACGCTACACCAAAAGGATTCTAAGTGGTACTTTTTTTATTGGGGGCTATAGGTGGGGATGGAGTGATTTATAAATAATGGAGAAAAAGAGTAGAAAATTATTGTGGTGGAAGAATCTTGAGAAAGTATGTGTAATAGAAACTCAACAATTATTTTTTTGGAAAAAAAGTGAAAATAGAGGGTTGGAAACGATAATCATATCAGTTTTTTCATCATATATGGAAATGTGATATAACCTTAGTCAAAGCATATTCAAATGTTTATCTGAACTTGGAACAAAAACAGTAAAAAAAGTTAGTCATGCTGATATATGGTTGAATGACAAATGACAATGGAATCTAAAATGAGAAGATCATGATTTGTATAGGAAGAGGAGCTGGTAAAAAAGTTTTGGAGCAAATTGGAATCTTCAAAGGTGAAAAAGATGGTTAGACATGGAATAATTCCAGTAATAAGTACTATATTGTGGAAAAAAAAAAAGAATTCCCACTATTAGTTGTAAAAATAATGTACTAGACATAAATATGAAAATATCATTTGTGCAAGAGGGAGAATAAGATCATTTTGCATATTATGTTATCTTACTACAACGTGAACAAGGTGTGCAAAATGTGCTATGCTTGGGTGGATAAAGTAGAATGCCTATCAAATAGTGTAAGTGGGAGCCTGTAAGTGGGAACTTTCGACCACATGGACTTAGGAATGGAAAGTGGTGAGGAAAAAGAAAGGTAATACATGGTGTGGTGTGGAATAACTTGTGCATTTGGATAAAGAGAAATTAGATCATTTTTTCAAAATGAGGTTTTAGAGAGTTAGAATTAATTGATAGGATTAGCTACATGACTTGGTCTTGTCATGAATGAGGATAAAATCCTTTAATACTTCTTTTATTCATGTGGTGTTTGAACTTTGGAATGAGCATTAATGACGGTGTTATCTTATATTATTATTATATCTTAAGATGTTGCGATTTACATTCAAGGATTAAATGTGGCAGTGGGGTGTAAAGTTACTAAGTGAAAGTACATATGGACGGAAAATTTTTTAAATTGGTGTATTTTTTTATTTGAAATTCTCAAAATGGTATATTCTTTTATTTATTTTCGGATATGGATAAATCGTGCATATCATTATGAAGAAATCGTGACCCTATTCTACGATTTAATTTAAGATTAAATAAAATCGTGAAAAGAGAATTCGATTATAGTTTACTAGATGAAATCATGTAGCCAAAAATTTCAATTAATGAGTTAATTAATATTGTGAGAACATTGTAGGATCTTGGTTAATATTCTTCCCTCATTCCTCTTTTATTTTGTTTTTCACATGTAATGTATTCCTAATGAACAACTAAAATAAATGCACAGCTACAAAACTAGTTTTATTTATTGATAAAAATAGTTGAAATTAAATTGAAACAAATGTGAAGTTAATTTGAAATTAAACAATAATAGTTGAGGGGATTATTGCTTAAATTAAAATAAAAAATGACATTAGTATGAGATTTATATATTGAACTAAATTAAAAGTAAGTTTAATTTTCAAAAGAAAAATTAAATTAAATTAAAATTTAGTGATAAAATATATTTAGCAAAATTAAGTTTAAGTTTGATATTTGAATTTAGTTACTAATATAAAATAATTTAAAATAAAATTAAGATTTAGCAATTAATTTAGAATGAAAAATTTTTAAATATTATATAATTGTTTAAATAAATTTATTGTTAGTTTTTAAAATATATCTATTACTAACTAAATCTATTTCTATATTAAGACTATAAAGTCATAACATGTAACTTTTTTTCTCAGTAACCACTCTTCTATTCAAATTAAATTTATATTTATTTTAGTTGCACATTATTAACCATAGATCACAGGGGTCAAACAAAACAAAAGAGGAATGGGTGGAGAATATTAACTCCACTCAAATTGTACAGTATTCTCATTATATTAATTAACTCATTAATTAAATATTAGCTGTACAATTTCATCTAGTAAATTAAGATCCACTAAAATTGTACAATATTCTCATTAATTAAATATTAGCTTTACAATTTCATCTAGTAAATTAAGATATGTACTTTTTTCACAATTTTATTTAATCTTATATTAAATTGTGAAATAGGGCCACAATTTCTTCACAATGATATGCTGTCTCCTATACACGATTTACTCATTTTCCGAAATAAATAAAAAAATATACTATTTCAAAAGTTTAAAAAAAAAAGTTATACCAATTTAAAAAATTTGCCAGATATAGACACTGGTCTAAACTAAAACAATTATGTCATGCCTTTTAAATTAGTTGGCCTCAGCGTAACAAATTTGTAAATTTATAAAACTTTTCTATATCGGTTGTGGGAGGAACATAAATACAAGGTGCCTTTTACATTAGGTGTCATATTAACAATGTAAAAATCACTTTCTTTGTCAATTTGTCCTCACAATCGACTTATAATCTCCTTTTAAGTTAGCGCCCACACACTTTTTCGTCACTTTTTTTCTTTGTGCATGTTATGTCGCTGTCTTTGACATTTTCCCAGCTTTGTTAACATTTGTGTGCCCTTGCCTCATCGTTGTTACCCTCCATTTTCACAACTACACCTCCCTGCAACCACACGACTGTAGATTGCATTATTGTTCTTCCCTACTGCAATGCCATAAGTTGGGGCACAAGTCTACACCTTTGTTCCTCCTCGTTGTGCCATCGCAACTCTTGACATAACCTAAAGCCATTGTCACTCCCTATTGTACCATAGTTACTCATGTTTATGTTCGTGTCATGGTTATTGCCCTAGGTAGGTATCTCCCCGTAATAGTTTTTCTATGTATGACGTAGTTGTAGGAAAATTTCCCACTCTGGTGCAATTTTATTTGGAAATTCCTATAATGGGTAAAAAAAAATTTTAATTACCATCATGGGTAAATTATACAATGTCATCGCGATACCATTACGAAGAAATCGTGTCAGAGTGACACGATTTTGTTTAACAGTTAATGAAATCGTGCCAACATGACACGATTTTATGAGTTAATTAAAATCGTGCTGATGTGGCACGATTTTAATGTATTTTTTCCGAACTGAAATCGTACTGATGTGCACGATTTCAGTGTATTTTTTCTGAGCACGATTTCAGTTCAACTAAATTACACTAAAATCGTGCCACATCGGCACGATTTCAGTAGATTTATAATTCCGTTAAATATTTGTGATTGATGTATATAAGTGATGTAGTATACAATTTATATAAAGCCGTGGAAGCCTTAATAAAATGCAAAAGAGTTATTTTTTTTTATTATTGGAAGAGTCTCATATATATATATATATAACTATATTTTTAAACAAATATTTAATTATTTATTTGAAAAGATTTTTTCATTTCATTCTATATACCTCGTGAATTTATAGAAATTGATAGAAATTTAGAATAATGGGTGTGGTTAATGTTATTAGAATATTTAAAAATGAAAATTATTATTTATATATACGAAAGACATTACCGCACAGCTACGCAAAAATGAACATCAGCTATGTGCATTGTGCAGCGCTATGACAAACATAACTCAGAGTTTGAAGTCCAGGAAATAACCACTCCCCAACTTCATCGACCTATGTCATACAAAGTCAAATTAAATAAATGGTGGTGTGATTGCAGACAGTTTCAAGCCCTGAAGTTGCCTTGTCCACATGTCATAATTGTTTGTTCATTTTCTCATCTACAGTTAGCCATATTCATTTCTCCCCTTTACAGCCTCAACAACAGTTTAAAGGCCTATGAAATTCAATTCCATCCAGTTCAAAACCAAGACTATTGGTCTCCTTACATGGGTCTAATATATTATACCTGACCCACACATGAGAATAAGCAAAGCTGGAAAACCAACTACAAATCGTATCCATAATGAAATGGATGACCCAATTCTCAATAGGCCTAAGAAATGTTCATATTGTAGAAACGAAGGTCACAATAGAACAAATTGTCGCTATAGACAGTAATACTTCAATGTAACTTATGTTTTTAGTTTAATGAAAAATGACACATCTAACTTTTAATTTATTTATGTTTTTAGTTTAATGAAAAATAACACATTTAACTTTTAATTTATTTATGCTTTTAGTTTAATGAAAAATGATGCATTTAACTTTTAATTTATTTGTTATCAATTTGAAAAATTCCACACTACATCACTTATGTATACCAATCACAGATATTTTGCGATATTATAAATGTACTGAAATCGTGCTGATGTGACACGATTTTAGTGTAATTTAGTTGAACTGAAATCGTGCTGATGTGACACAATTTCAGTGTATTTTTTTTTGAACTGAAATCGTGCTGAGGTGACACAATTTCAGTTCAGAAAAAACACACTAAAATCGTGCCACATCAGTACGATTTAATTAACCCATAAAATCGTGTCATGTTGACACGATTTCACTAACTGTTAAACAAAATCGTGCCACTTTGGCACGATTTCTTTATAATAATATCGTTGTGACATGACACGATTTACCCAGAGTGGTAATTAAAAAAAAATTACCCATTCTGAAAATTTTCAAACAAAATTGCACCAAAATGAAAAATTTGCCCGTAGTTGTATGATACAGGTTAATAGTATATTAATTTGAATAAATATTGTTGAGTATTAATATTTTAATAATTTTTGCATGAATTATTTGTTATTATTTTGTAAATTATTTAGAAGTTTCATTAACTACAATAAGTGTTCTGATATTCAAATTGTTTAGCTGAAAATGATTTATTATATTGCAGACTTTGGATTAGTTTTGAAACGAATAATTTATTTAAAAAAATTATAATTTTTACATCGATTAATGTAAAAAATAATGTAAAATGTAATTTTTATGTGTCAACTATTGATTTAATTGACGTAAAAAATTCTTTCATTTTTATTTTTTTCATTTGTAAATTTTGCAAAGAATTAACGATTTTTAACATTAATTTCTACTTCAACCAAGTTTTATCTCAACCAACTAATGGATGTAAAATAGGTATTGTTCTTGAAAATATAATATATCCAAATAACCAACCTAAAAAAAACTATTTTATACTAACGAGGAGAGGTAAGGAGAAACTATGTAGATAGAGAAGTTGCGCGTGCAAAGTGAAGCTTGGGACAGTGTGGAATAGAAAATGGATGAATATAATAGGCATAAAATTAAAGGTGGAGTGAGGAGTAGCAACTTGATTGGAAAGTTGTTTGAGATATATTTTGTCCTGTTTAATAGAGTTGGGGAAATTATTTTGGTAAGTTTGGAGGAGGAAGGTAACTATGTATCCACATTATATCAGTTTTATGCAAGTAATGTGCGGGTTTTGGGAAGTTGAAATAACAGTGTAGAAGTCATATTATAAGGGAGGGTGTCATGAAGCTAGAAGTGGAGTTGAAACTGGGATATATATAAAATATCTGGTATGAGTGGAAGTCACAGATGAAGTTGCATAATACAAAGCATAATATAAAGAGGGGGTGTCATTATGCAGCAAGAATACTATCTATGACTTACAAAAGTAGGATGAGGATTACTAACCGGAAAAGGTTTTGAATGAAATCAAACTTTCTCAGCTTTTATCTTAACAGTGTGTCGAGAGAAATGTGGTTAACACTTATTATGACTATTTGGATGCATAATAATAAGGTAATCTTTAAGGATGTTAAGGGAATGAAGTAGAGATTTTTTTACAAACACAATTACAAGCTTGGAGTTAGACAAGAGTTGGAGAGATTGAGTTTCAAAGAACATTTGCAGAATGGTGTCTGCATCCTATTGATTCCTTGAGAGGTTAAATAATTAAGTAGATCTTGGATATTCAAGTTCTCATTATATACTGTCTCATCTTTGAAGCTGTTTTCTCATTTTTTATTATTCTTATTTTAGAAAGAAAGAACATGTCAAAATTGACATTGAAAGTGTTTTATAATTTTTAACTTAAACTTTATATGTTTTCTTATGAATTTGGGTATGTTCAGAGAAATTTTGTTTGTGTAATAAGGTTGGAATATCTCTAAAGTGTGTTCCTATTTATATATTTCTTTTTTTTGTTTTAGAAAAATATAAGGAAGTGATAATTAGATTGTTGTTAAGAGATATAAAACCTTCAATAATGTTTACATTATTATTATTATTATTATTATTATTATTATTATTATTTAACTTACATGAGAGTCATTTTCATTATTTCTCAACTTCTTTTTTGTTTTTTTTCTTGTTCCACTTTTTTTTATATATAGGTATCTTTTATTGTTAATTTTGTATCATAACTTTAAAATATTATTAAAGATAAAATAGGAAAATTTATAATCGGAAATTCCACTAATTATTGATAGAGATTACGTAAAATTAACTACAACAACATTAACTTTAGTGATAAATTATTCAAAAAAACAAAACTTCAAAAATATGATGTAGAATTAAAAGTTTTCTCTCACACACACCATGGTACTAGAGTTTCTGTCACGTCTTGGTCCATGATCTCGTGGCTATGTCATAGAGGCATATGTTAGAACTGTAATCTTCTAACTTTGAAGAATCATGCTTATATGATTGGTCGCACATTCAACAACTCATTCTAGAACAACATTGTATACCCTTGGATTTATGGTGTTATTTGAGAGCATTGTAAAGACCTACCTCAGATGAAGCGTACAATGTTTCAAAGGCCATACGCAACCAGGCTACACCTTTGTTTGTGCGCAGCTAGTACTACACCAAGGAATGGCCAATGAAAGAGACCATGCATACTTGTTCTAGATCAATAATTATACTTTGAAATCTAATTTATATCGCACAATGCCCCCAGCACTTACATTACTGTAAGAAGAAAAACTACATACACCAATTTTTCGTCATTGATGAGCTATTTCACACTCTTCTAATCTCATCATACACTGCAAAGATTCACCCTTCTTAATTTATAAAGAGATAATAAATTTAATTTATTTAGTTAACCTTCTGCTAATGACAATTTCAAAATTTTTAATTAAATGTATCTTTTCACGAACTAAAAACGTAAAGATTATTTTTACATTTTTCTACATACGTATGCAACTAAGATATGCAACTAATATTCCCAGTATAAATTGTAGACGCTAGTGATTTTCCTTGGTCAACTTTCTTTATCAAAGCAACGCGAAGAGTCTATTAGAATTTGATTAATTTTAAGTATCGTCTTGCTAAAATGGTTTGAGATTAATTTGGGTTTAATGTGTATGGCCTCTAATTATAGTCAGTTATAACAAACTTCAAGCGGGAGAGTTTTGCTTTGTATGAGTGTTATGGATTGAATGGAGTTGATGGCATGGTTATAAGAAGAAAAAGTCTACAATGTGTTCATTCTCTCTTAATTTTAAGGTTGGTACTTAGTTATACAAAATTATAGGTAATTTCTGAATTTCAAGTAATTTGTTTTACTTGTCTTGCTTATTAAGCTTTTTCTGAGAATATGTGACAATATATTCGAAATCATTGATGTAACATCTTCAATCATCAACTAACATCATAAGTTGATGATTTTAACATTTGATGCTTATTCTGGTCAATACTTACAAAATTTAGATGTATCGGCATGCGGTCCTACAAGTATAGTCTCACCATGAGAATGACACCCTATTCTGAAGAGTCCAATCATTAATTATTTAAATTTTTATTGAAAATAAAAATGTGTTATAATTTTAGATCACGCTTAAATTAAACCGTAAATTATTTATCGAGCAACGAAGCAGTGCTAAATTATGTATTTTTTTTTTTTATAAATTCGAACTTTGTTCTGGATTCTATGTTTAGTTAGTTAATTACTCGTAATTTCATTGTCATCGATAGCTTTGCTACGTAAATAATATTTTTTTTTCTGAATATAATAATTTTAGAGTTTGGTTTATGTATCATCAGTTATAGGGTTACGTGGATCATATTTTACATGAATTATAAAAGATAGGAATAAGAAAAAGTGAAGTAGACGTATCTGTTTAGTCAACTCAATTTGATTCACGATTTTTTTTCTCGTGTGACACAACAATTTGAGTTTGCTTTCTTCATCTATAGTCTACACCTCAATTCCCAATATCGCAGGAAAAAACCAAACCCAACTTCGTGAGGGTTAGTGGAGCTCGTGCTCAAAAAACAATGTTTTTTTTAAGCTATAGATCACGAATGTTGGCATCTTTCTTTTGACTAATATGTTTTTGAAGAAAGGTTCGATTAAAATAGCGTTATCAAGATCACAAACACTAGTTGGACTTTTAGTCATTTTATCTCACAAATTGTTTAGTTTATGGGTTGTATTTCTTTTGACAAGTGCTTGTGATAGAGTTTGTTTGAATGTTGTTGCAAAAGTGGTTGAAACTATGTGGTTATCGAAGGTCCGATGATGTTAATCAGGTCGTGTTCGTGTTGTTTATATCTGATTGCGCTGTTTTTTGCACAGTTGATTAGATATATTTTATAGTGAGTTTTTGTTTGTGGCTTAACACTGTGGATAGATAATGTGAACATTAATTGCAAAGCAAGATGAAACAAAGAAATGAAGATTACAGACCTAATTATCTTCATTACATTGTGAATGTGGAGTGGCAATGACATGGATTTGTGAATTACAACTGTCATATAGTTGGCAGTAGCAAGAAAATTTTTAGGGTATGCGAAGTTTGAAGATGATGTTTTTGAAAATAACAATGAAAGATATACGAAGGGGAAGGAATTTGTAAGTAACATTTTGTTTTCCGCAAATTTTGCTATAAAAAAATAAACAGGGACAAATACTTTATTTAGAGATATTTCATGTTTGTTACAAATAAAGAAAAGATTTATTCCATTTTTACATAAAATAGTAAAAGAAGTAAACAAAATACATCAATTAAATTATACAAATAGTAAAACAAAGGTATAAAGTGTTTAAAGGAAACTATTGAAGCAAATAAATTGTGTAAAAGTAAAAGAATATCACAATTCTTAAATTATTCGAAGGCAATGTCAAAAACATTGTAATAACTGATAACTTATTAAACTACATCCATAACTTTCATTTAATTTTTTTTTATTATTTTAGTTAAGAGAGATAGTAACTTTTTTATTACGGGTACTAAATGTATCAATCCTATTTATAGGTAAGTATTTTTTTTTTTTGGTAAACTAAAATCTACATTTCTAATATTTTGTTTTTTTCTCTTAATTAATTATTATTTTGACTCTAATTATTTGTATTAAGATTTATAATATTCTTTAGCACATTTATTTAATATTTTAGGTGTTATTTTGAATTGATAATGATAAAATCTCTTTATATTTATATGAGATAGATATTTTTCAACTTATTTGTTAGCAACAAGAATTTAGTTTTCCTAATTAATCTTGAATGATGTAGGTCAAAATCTTACTTATCACTACATAATTTCCCAAGTTTGAGCGAAGCGTTGTTTAAGATAGGTCAGAATCTTATCTATCACAACACAACTTCTAAGTTTAACTGAAGAGTTGCTTAAGAAAATTTGAAATCCTATTTATCACTACACAATTCCCAAGTCTAAGTGAAGACTTGCTTAAGATAGGTCAGAATCCTATCTATCCACTTCTGATTTAGATATTATAATTAATTTCATGTATTGAATATGATAATATATTTAAAAGTCTATTACATCTTTTCTTATGTAGATGATCAGAATGTGACCTTCATCATCTACTTTTGACTTTCTAAGGATTATAAGACTTCCGGTACTAAATTAGAATGTATTTAAAATTTGTTAACTCTTTTTGTACATAGGAGATTGATAAGCCTAGGATAAAGATTGCCTAGGGCGGGACTTGTTTGTCCTTTCGTGTCATAGGGAATTGATAATTCTTAAGATAAAGATTCCCTGGGATGCTCGTCCACTCTTTCCTCATATATTAAAAGAAAGATCCTTTAGGGTGCTTATCCACTCTTTTTCTTATGCGTTGAGGATTTGATAATTTTTAGGATAAAGATCCCCTGGGATGCTCATCCACGCTTTCTTGGTGTGTTAGGGATTTGATAATCCTTGGTATAAATATCTCCATAACGCTTGATTTCTACATTAATATGTGGATATGTAAATATTTCATGGAATTTATTATTCACTAGTAGAAAAACGGTTTTCAAAGTCGATTCTAGAAGCCCCTTACCGTCGGTTCTAGAACCGACGTCGACCAAAGCGACGTTGAATGTTTTCAAACACCGCGTCGGTTACCAAACTGACGTCATATTGTTAGCCTCCACGTCGGTTTAAACCAGACATTGATGTCATGAACTCATTCTAAAATGGTCTAGAGGAGTGCTCCAGAGACAACACCATGTCGATTGTTTGGCTAAAACCGACGTGGTGTTCACTTTTCATGTCGATTTTGAGCTACAACCGACATGAAAAGTCAATTTTAAAAAAAAAAACAATTATGGGTTGATAAATCTCTAATCGATACAAGAAAACACCATAAAGAATTTTAGAATTTTCTAGCAAGTATAGATATGTGAAATCAAAGGCTACAATCTAAAAAAATAGATGAAAAAGAAACCCTAAACGATGAAATTTTGGAATTTCTAGAGGCCCAACTGCCTTCTCAATTCGAGCAACTTTCATTTTTGGAGCGTCTTAATCCGAGCTCTCTATCAAAAGTTATGGCCGTTTGAAATTTTTCTTCCTAAATTTTTGATCCCCTAAATCTATGATAAACTTATACAATGTAAGAACTCTACCATCAAATATATACTAAATCAAGATGCTGATAAAAAATTTGGACCAAAAATAAATTTTTAACTATTTTTAATGAATTTTATAGATGTGTTAACCTCTTGCAAAGAGAAGAGGTAAGTGGTGTTCAACCAAGCATTCAACCGAGACCACCAAGAAGCTTGCGCACACCAACCGAATGTGGAAGAAGCCCAAAATGGAGCATCTCGAATCCTAGCAAAACCATTGAACAACAAAGATGCAAATGAAAACCAATGAGAAGTGGCACCACGCGAAATACAAATGAAAACCAATGAGAATAAAAACGGCACCACGCGAAGGCTGAGAGGAGAGGGCAGCGAGGCTAAGGAAGAGGCAACGAGGTTGAGGAGGAATGGACACAAATGGGGCCAAACGAACACTATCAGAACCACAAAACGCAAACAAAAAGTCAATAAATAACCACAATCAATGAAAGCAAACGAAAATGGAGGAGAAAGGAACAACTAAAAACTTCAAACGAAGGGTACCTCGAATGGAGCTTAAAATGAAAATGTCATCATTCAAATGAAGCTTTCAATGTAAATAAAGGACCAAGAGTGAAATGGAGCTTAATGGAGAACCTAAGGAGCTCGAAACGTAGCAAAAAGACGCCGAAACAATGCAGAAGAATATACGCGCAATGGAGGGAGAAGGAAAGTGAAAGTGAAAACGCATGGGATGGTTAAAACAGCCATAATCACATCGATTATAAGCTCTTAACTGACATGATGCACCCCACTAAAATCCCCAAATTTAAATTCAGAGAGAGCATGATGTCAGTTACAAGCTCCTAATCGACGTTATGCTTAACCCTAATTTACCCAATTTTTTTTACCAAATTATCAAAGGGAGCATGACGTCAGTTGGTCTCCCATAACCGACGTCATGTTTGTATTCATCACGTCGGTTAGAATGGAAAATCGACATAGTGACTCAATCGCCAAATAAAATTTTTAAAATTTTGAATTTTTATTTTTACTGTCTTTTCTAAGATGGTTTTATTTTGGTAACCGACGTGGTGTATATATAACAACGTCAATTTTGCTCCAACCGACATTATGAATATTAGTTTATTTATAAAAATGTCACTGTATTTTTGATAACGTCGTTTTCAATTTTAACCGTCTTTATACAATGACGTTAAATAGTGTTTTTCTACTAGTGGTTGTTATTCAAATTAGGTAGATAAAATAATAACTTAAAAGTCCATTAAACAACAATCTTTTCTCATCCTAAATTTGTTATCTTCTACATCCTAAAAGTGATTCCGCATCCAATGTATCTAAGTGATATGTTCCTCTCCCGATCACCTTTCTAATTTGATATGGATCGATCCATTTTGGAAAGACCTTGGTAAAACTCCTCCACCTTTAGCTACAGATCTATTGCTATAATTATAAGAATAATTTTATTTATCTGACTATGAAAACCAAATGTTTTAGCTAAGAGATATGATGACATCTTTTGCTAGAGCACTCAATATCCTTTTTCGTAGATCTCATCAATCCTATTTAAGTATTCTCTTAGCTTTATAATTTTTTTTTAGTAAAAATAAAATCCACATCCCTACCTTTGTTGGTAAAATCGTTTATGTTTTTAATTAATTATTAGTTTGGCGTTAATTACTCGTATTAAGATTTATTATATTATTTAATAGATTTGTTCCATATTAGATCTTTATTCTGACTTGATTGAAATAAAATGCTTCTATATTTATATGAGATGAATATTTTTTAACTTATTTATTAGTAACCAGATCCAAATTTTCGTAATTAATATTGAATGATATGGTATATCATAATCTTATCTATCATTACATAGTCTTTCAAATTTAAATAAAACTTACTTAAAATATATCATAATTTTATCTATCATTACATAGTCTTTCAAGTTTAAATAAAACTTACTTAAAATATATCAAAATCTTATCTATCACTATAATTATTAATAATATTAATATTTAATCTTTATTCTTAACATCATTCTAATATTTATTTTATACCATAGTTTTAATATTGAGGACACTATTAAGTAAAAATAGAGATATCAATGGAAACTCTTTTTCTCAATTTGAAATCTTTGTTTTTGGTTTTTATTGAAACTCTTTCTTTTTGTTTCTTATAAAATTGAAGTTCATTTCGGTTCTCTTTCTAATCGGAGTTTAATTTGATTTTATTTTTATATACTTTTTTAATTAAGATAAGCTAAAAACTAAGATAAAAAAATATATCTTTTTCTTCTTTCATTCAAATGTAAATGTTAGTCTTATGACGATCTTAGAAAAAAGATAATATATATATATATATATCGGAAGATATTTATTTGTGGCAACTCATAAAAGATGAATAGTAATCCTTCATTCAAATGGGTCTGGATACTATTCTTATGGGCCTATGTGAGATGGGCTTTTATCAAAATTTTCTCTTCAATTTTTGTTTATTTCAAGTACGCATCAACTTTTTGAAAAAAATGAAACTCTTTATATTATTTTTTTAATCAATATTCTCTTTGATTTTATAATCAAATTTTCACTTTTTTTAAATCGAAACTCTTTCAATTATTTTTTTCTAAATTAAAACTTAAAAAAAAGTTAATCAAACTTATCATTTTTAAAATCGAAGGTCAGCTCGAATTTTCTGTTTCTCGTTTTTTCTAAATCTACTTTTATAAAGTGAACATCTCTTCTATTCTTCAATTCCCTTTTGTTTGGAATTTATATATTTTTTAAATCGAAGATCTATTTGATTCTTCTTATACTTTCTCTTTTCCTCTCTCATTCTTTCTTCTTGAAATTAAATTGAGACTCACATATTGATTTTATTTTTTAAATAAAAATTCTCTTTCCATTTTTAAAAAATAAAAAATCTCTTCAATAGATTTTTTTTTAAATCGAATTTCTTATAGTAATCCAATCTTTGATTTTTTTTTTTTAAATCCAAACTCTTTCGATTTTTTAAATCAAAAATTTGGTTTTTTTGTGTGTATTGAACATTATCAAAGAAATATTCAATAATCCAATTGCAAGTGTTGGAATTGGAAGCACTTTCAAATTAATTTTTCTATAAAAAATTATTCAAAATCATTCTTTAATTTTTAAATGATTTCCAAATTACAAGAAATCAATAGATTTTTTTTTTTAAAAAAAGAATCGATTTTTTTTCTGTTGTTATTTAAGTTTTCTTTGATTTTTTTTCTTTGAACTAAAGTGCTGTCAAACTTCCTTTGACGTCCTCTTAATTTATTTTATACAATTGCATATTTAATTTTGATAATGATCAAAATTACTCATTCAAGCAACACTTTCAAATTTCAAACTTTTATACTTTTATACTTTTATAATATTAATTAAAAATCATTCTTATTTTTTATGGCAAAGTGTTTCCTTTTCATATTTCCAATGTTGATTATTGAAGTCTCACACAGTCGAGACATCATTTTTTATTTAATAATTAATTTCTATAGAGAAATCTAACTTTCAAATGACATACTTTTTTTACTATAATTTTTTAATGTTAGATATTTATTATAACATAGTTAATAGTTAATAATTAATAGTAGAATCCAAATTTGATAAAGTGACATTCTATTTTTCTATTTTGTTGCTATATCTTTCCATGTATGAATGAGTAGTTTCATATTTTGTAATATTTAATAAACCATTTGATGAAAACATATAAGAAAAGATCAAACTAAATACATTTATGATTAATAAATAGTTTTGTATAAATATAATTGTGTAATGATGTTCACCTATCTAAAGACAGTCTTTAACATTTTATGTAATTATGATGTATTATCATAATTTTTATATTCTATTACAACTTTCATGTTACCTTTGTCACATCGTGACTTTCTTGTTAAAGGACTAGGTGCTCTTTGAATTGTAATCCCACACAAAAAATGGTCATGTGCTTTAGGGATTTTAATCTAAGAAATAAGTCCTCACACATTAAAGTAAAGCTTAAGTGTTATAAGGATTCTAAGTCTTTGATGGAAAGGTACACTTGTCCACACTTACGCAGCAGAATAAATTACTCAAAATATATGTGAGAAATAAAATATTTTCCACTTAAAAGAATTAAGATAAGCTTAATCAACGGTAATCCAAAAAGTTTAGAGAATCTAAAAATAAATAATATACAAAAGAGAAAAGCACACCAAACTTTTAACGTGAAAACCTTCAGAGGAACAAAAACACGGGACCTAGTCTAGAAAAATCTCCATTATAAAAATTAAAGAGTACAAAATACAGAGAAATACTTCTGAAAATAATCTTAGTTCTACTTACAAACAAACCATGAAAACACTCAAGAGGTAAATACAGCGTCTTAAAACAGTGAAAGAAATAAAATTTTAAAAATATCATATTGATACCAGTGGTGAGAGGAGCAAGGAGCAATAAGATGAAATTTTACGAAAAACAGAGTACTCAAAACAGCTACTCAAAGTAAACAGGAACTCTAGAAGGCAAAGACGACACAATCTGTTTATGTTCTCTTTTCTTGTGTGGAGTGTAAAAACCTTACATAATCACTTTAGATTTTTCACTTAAAACCTATTGAACTGTCTCAATATTTTATTTTAAAATAAAATATTGTTGAAACTAACTTGAGGAGGACCATATAACAATCTCAAAGACTAATATCTATACATGCAAAAAAAAGTCAAGTGCTCCAACGATTATAATAACAGAGACTAAGGATTCTGATCCCAAGGATTAACAAGTCGCCCACTTATGAATACTTTTTACTCATATATAGAACATTTAATTTTATCCTTCTTGGACCGTAAGTGAGAATGAATATAATATTTTAATTAGAATTACACAATTAAGTTTAGTTAGGTGTTAACTGTAATTTTTGAAAAAAAAATACTAATTATAATGGTTGATAAATTCATATTCTTAAGCCCACTAATCTACTTGTCTTATTTTTATGATATCTTGAATTATAGGTAACTATTTTAATGGCATTGAAAATATAGATTCAAAGCTTTAATTGAAGAATGAAAAACCCATTTGTATCTGTAATTGATTGTGTTATTCTATTACTTTTGATATTATTAGTCAAAATTCAATTCACTCTTTGTAACAAATCCAATGACGCAATGATGTAGGAAAACTTATATATAAAGTTGGACAACACACCTGAACCACACATGGATTGTTTTGCTTTTAGTTTTTTTTTGTTTTTGTTTTAATGGCTTTCATATTCTTTAATTCTCTTATTCTCATCTTTCACATGGATGGAAGGCTAAATCTTTTTGAATTGATTTTCAAGTGTTCACATTGGATTTGGAAGTTTAATTCAATTCATTAATGTTCTTCATTTTTTTTTATCAGATTACATTAGATGGTATGTTCTTTTTTAATTCAGATTCTTAATTCTGGAAATATCTTTGAACGCATGTTTATAATGTGATTATGATCATTTTAAACAATCTTTTATTTGCTTAAATTAAGAGGTAAAAAAATTGAATATATCACAGGTATACCATTGGGATATGGATGAAGATATTAACAAATTGATTGATGTTTGTTTAATTAATTAAATTCTATTTAAAAATTACACACATAATATTATATATATATATATATATATATATATATATATATATATATATATATAACTGA
>Ga0099825_1001532_pt1 | contig 29719 bp, 15 predicted proteins | sample SiratroredBW_FD_76838 | JGI IMG/M metagenome (GOLD analysis project Ga0099825, IMG submission 76838) | Root nodule microbial communities of legume samples collected from California, USA - Siratro red BW | ecosystem: Host-associated > Plants > Roots > Nodule | place: USA: California | collected...
GATTTGATCATCATTTAAGAAAAAATAATTTTATAAATTATAAATTTCTTTCATTCTTTTAGGATAATGGTTTGTAGTGTTATTTTAAAACCAATCCATATATATTATCAAAAATATATTTATAATATTTATTAATGACTTTGAGCATATGAAAAAAAATCATTTTTCATATAATAATTTGTGGATAGTATTTTTATTAAAATCTTATGTTAAACCTTCAGCAAAAAAAAAAATAGTGTATATTTCATAATTTTAATTATATATTTAAAAAACAGTTTAAAGATAAGAAAATGCTTAGGAAAAATAAGAAAAATTATTCATAAAAATTATTTTAAATGAAATATAAATATAATTTTTATAATATCTATTAATAATTATTAAAATTATTTTTTTGATTATATATGTGGATTGGTTTTAAAGTAACACTAAAAAATCACTATCCTAAAAGAATTAAAGAAATTTATAATTAATAAAATTATTTTTTCTTAAATGATGATCAAATCATTAAATTTTTAATTCTTTAATTAAATTTTAGAATGGATAAATATAATTTAATTTATTATAATATTTTATTTATTTGTTCAATATTGTACTATACATGTATTAAATACAAACATTTGATAAACACTTATTTTTTTATATTTTGCCATTTAATTTTTTATTATATCAATTACTTTATGTTATTTTTAAATAATAAATAAATATTTTTTCTTCTTAATTATATGTTTAAATTTTATTATTTCTTGTATTATGTTTTAATTTTGTAGAGACTAGAGATGTAAATGTCTTAAAAAAAACATTAATGGGCTTATAAAGGATTTAATATGATATGAAAAATCTTCCTTACTTTGTTTCCTACGTTATTATATAAATTTTATACATCGTTAATATAAATTTTATAAAGGACTTAATATTAACTACAAACTTTAAATGCGTCTATTTGTAATATATTTTATAGTTTGTAAAAAAAGTGTTGTGAAATACTTGAAAAAACAGAAACAGAAACTAGTCCCTATAAAAGAAAACGCACTAGTTTTCTTCTATAAGAATAGCATGCTCAAAATTTTCATCATTTTTTATTCAACACTGGTATCTGCTACAAGATCTTCATTCTTGCTTAGGAATTTTAGTTCTATTACCAAACTCTCTACACTGTTCTCTGCTGCAAGATCTTCATTCTTGCTTAGGAATTTCAATGCCATTACCAAACTCTCTTTCATCAAGTAAGTGGATCAACTGTCAAAAATTCTTAGAATAAATTTCTACCACATTTGGCATTACAATTCCTCATTCTTTCATTTTTCTTTATCTTTCTTTAAAAATTATCATTCTTCTTTATATTAAATGTGGAATCTTTCGTGGATTTCAAATTTAGTTATTTGGTGCCTAAGCCCTTTGAGGCAATTTGTCGACATAGACACTAATATTGACGATGAAGCTTATAACATTGAACCCATCTTCCAAAATCTAATGAGTTAGTCTTTTAGAGTTTTATGGTTGTTTTGGTTTTGTTCTTTGAATTTCTTGATTGAGGATGTGTTGTTATTTATTATTTTATACTTTTTTGTTATTTAAAGTGTCTCATAAAGTTCAGTTTGCTTTCTGAAACTTTTCTTTTTAGCTTTATTTTCTCTATGCTAATTTCTTTTTGGTTATATAACTAGTGTTTTCTGTTTGTGGAAAGATTGAGGGATGGTTCTATAACTAGTTATTCTGCTTGTGGAAAGATTGAGAATGGAAAATGGAATGAAAAAAAAAAAAACATGTACCTAAAATTGAAATGTGTAAAATAATATAAATATAACATCATTATTTTATTTTGTCATATGTGTGTCTTTGATGCTTTCTTGGTTTAAGCAATGATGAAAGGTTGATGTGGGACCTCGTTACAGATATTGCTAGCGAAACTAGAAATATAAGTCAAACTCTAAGGGATGTTATTTCTGCCACAGAGCTTGTTGGTAGGAGTTTTATATATAAACGATATGAAGGAAAGGGAAAAAATGGATATAGACATTCACTGATATTTTTGGTTTCGCTAACAATGTTTATAACCAGGTTCCACGTAAACCTTTCATCACTGATTAAACCAAAGGAAGCATCAAGGATACAAATGACAAAATAAAATAAAGATGTTATATTTATATTATTTTACACATTTCAATTTTATGTACATGTTTTTTTTTTTCATTCCATTTTTCATTTCTCAATCTTTCCATTAGTAATAACTCACATGTGACCTTAATTTCACCTTTATGTGATACAAAAATTATATCATGTGCAATGGAGTATAAAATTAATTATATTTTTATAAACAAAACTTAGTATGTCTTGAGATATTTAATTTGGATGGTCAAATTCAATATAATGATTATAATTGAATGTTTTAATTTATTTATGTTTTACTTATTATTATTAAATAATTGATAAGATATTATCATTCTTTACCTAGGTTCCAAGTATAATATTTATTAAATGTGCTATGAATTAAGAAAAGCAACGAATAACGTTTATATTTTATTTTATTTTATTTTGAGAGAAAGAAACGAATAAAGTTTGTTTTTGAGTGTGAGAAACGAATAAAATTACAGTATTAGATTAATGATATATTCTCTATGATAATGCTAATTATTCATTTTGAGAAGAATAATGTATTAGTTAATTAAATGGAAAAGGTTTGGTTTTATTTAGATGTGATGGGTGGTGTGTATTCTAAGTGGAAAGAATATAAAGAAGATAAATATGAATTTTTTCTTATTAATAATAAATATAAATTGAGGACTAATGAGTCATATGTCTTAGCTAGTCAACCTCAACAAGTGTATTATGTTCAATATACCAAAGACTCTTTTTGGTTAGTAGTAGTCAAAACAAAGCCTGTATAATATGCTAGAGAAAGATATAAATGAGGTGTGTTAAGAAAACTAAAACATTGGCTCAATCTCATTTACATTTAATAGGTCATATAATGAACATGGATTTTCATTGGATAGAAATGACTTAGCCTATACTACAATTAATGAAAATCCAATGATGTGATTCGAAGTTACTGATGAGGAGGACGACAAGGAAGTGAGAGTATTGATTTAACACATGATAAATAAAATAATATTATTAATGAAAATGATAATAATAAAAATTGATTATTGTTTTATATCATTTTGCAAAACAAAAATTGTTATTAGTTACATTTTTTTTCAAGTGATCTAGATTTTCAATGATATCTATTTTTTATTTTTATCCATATATCTTTATATAACTATTATTTACTTATATATAGAGAATAGTTTCGATAATTTAAATCTTATATATTAAATTTAAATAATAAATTTAAATTTGAAGTATAAAGATATAAATAGATGGATAAAAATATCAAAACAAATGTCATAATTATAAAATGGTATAATTGAACTATAGTTGTTTTTTTTTTTTAATAAAAAGTTATGGGTTCAATTCTAAAGTATAACAAATTTAGTATTTTTTAAAAAAACTGCTAGTAATATAATAATAATATTTTATGTTATATGATGATTATTAATTTATACACATTAAATAATTTTTTATTAATTATATTTTTATTAAATGAAAAATAATTTTATTATATGATATTTTATATTAAAAAATAGTTATTTGTGATTGGTATATTTTGTCATTTTTAATGAATCTTTTGTTACAAGTTAAAAAATAATCACAACTCATATAAAAATAATAATAAATTTAATCTTACAAAAATATAGTCACTTATGAAAAGAAAATGTTAAATTCAAATGAAATTGTGAAATAAGTTTTATTATAATTTTATAGTGATGAGAATAAAGTTGTCACTAAAAAGTCATAAGCTTAAATATAAAGTAGAACAAATTTAATATTTTTTAATAATTATTAATAATCTAATAATAAAAATTAATAATATATAATTATTATTAATTTAGAAACACTCAATAAAAAAATTATTAATTATATTCATGTCAAAAAGATAATTTTATTATATAATATTTTATATTAATAAATAATTGTTTGTGACATCTATATTTTATTATTTTTAATGAATTGTTTGTGATTAATTAATATATCAATAATGACAAGTTTTATATTTATCACTGTTATTTACATTATTATCACAAAATAAAAAAATAATGTTAGAATTGTGAAAAAAAATCATAAATTTAAATTTAAAATAATATAAATTTAATTTTTTTCTAGTATAATTCTATGTATTTATAACTTTTTTATTAAGTATATAAATTTATAATATTATTAACTAAAATAAATATTTGTTCATCTAAAAATATCTAATACATTTTATATTAATTATATTTTTATTATAACAAAATTAATTTTATTATATATTTTTTCAATAATTATTTATGATATGTAAATTTTTTAATATATATATTGACACTTTTCTAATTTTGTCATTATTGTAAATAATATTTGTAATAAATAAAAATATAGTTACGGATAATATATGAATAATATATAAATAATGACAAAATTTATATTTATCATTAAATTTTTGTAAAAAAAGCTTATATTGAAATGACAAGTCTTTGATGATTAACGCGAACATCAATTATTGTCTTATCAAGGAGAATCTGAAATCGAGAAGTGATTGCCAAAAAATAACACTAACAGCTTTAAAGAACTTGAAAGTGACTTTATTTTTTAATACATGTATATTTATGGTTTTTCAAAATGAAATGTCAATAAAGACAAATTTTACTCTCAATTAGTTTTCAGTTTCATCATTCTTACGAGTTTTTTTTATTACTTTGACTGTGGGTTGTTACTTTTAAAAACTAGTATATTTGAGCTTTTTACCTTAGCTTTCTGTGGAAAGTTAAATATATAAGTATAAATTAACATTTTTAGATGAATAGCGATATGAATTCTGGGAATCATGATAATACTCAAATTATATAAAAATATAAATTATGAAAAAGACTTATAGAAAGGTTGAGAACTTCTTACACCATTGGTGAAAGTAATTAAGTATTGTATTATGGTACACAAAATCAATAAATATTTCAAAGGTGAGAAATTTGTAATTAAAAAAATTTATATGTTGATTACTTTGCGTAAATGTATTATATTTTTTTTATCCATATAAATCGAACACGTATAAGAGAGTTTAGAGTAATTAACATGTGTGCAATAAACCAATTAAGTTAGACTTTCTTACAAACATCTTTTATTTAAACGGGATCAAATTGAATATTTTCAAACTAAAATAAGCATATAATAGAGTATTTGATGATAAAAATGTATAATCAAAATATAATATTATCATATAAATAATTTGGAACTGTCATATAAATAAAATATTTGATGTTGTTTAAGATAAAAGAACTAAATGGAGCATTTTTTGTTTAAATTGTAACAACTGAAAAGATTCATTTTAAACTCGAGATAAAAAAAAAAAACAACTCTAAAGTTAAGAGATTTATTAAAAACATATACCTGAACTAAAACAAAGTAAATGTTTTATTCTAGAAGTTAACTTTTATTAATTTATTTTCTTTAAGCTAAAAAAAGGATACATTAGCACTTTTCCAGTTTCACACATTGCATTGAAGTATTGTGTAATTTTGGAACACCCTACCATGTGGCTCGTTCGGACAACCCGTAAAGTCTATTGTCGCACGCTGACAAATGTACCACCAAGAAAAAGGAAAACCAAACACTCCTTTGCATTCACTACTTTTTTTTCTCCTTTCTTATCATCTTCAACGTTGCTTTTCACAAAGCAGGGTTTGTGTTCAGTACTCATTTCTAGGGTACCCCATCATGTTACTCCATTCTTATTATATTCAATCTTAACGTGCCCAATTGCATTTTAATATAATATATAGTGTGATTGAGAAAATAAATCTTACTCAATTCACATGGAGTGGAACCCTAAGCACTCTTTAACGACCACTTAAACGTACTTTTTTGAAAGTCACCAGAATCACTTTTTAGTTGTGTTTAGGTAATGCCAGCCTCTTTTGAGTAGATATCGTGATCCATGGCTCTTTGTTGCTTTATTCTTATATTAGTGTTATTATTTGTTAAGAAATTATTTTGCAGCCACTTTGTCTCAAACCGCGAGTACAAGTGAGAAACCGTGACTTCGTTCATCATGGAAGACGGCTTAAACTTCCAATAACACCCTTGATTTATGATTTTCTTTTTATATTCCCCAATTTAAAGAGAAAGCATTAACTTTATTCTTAAAAATAATAAACATTATCAAATTGGTTACTGAAAATAATTTTCAAGATATCAAATAAATTCTTAAAATTAACTACTTAACTATCAAATTTAACTCAATTTTATATAATCAACTTATAAGGTGAGATTCACACTTACTTATAAATTATTAAAAACTTTTTAATTTGAATATAAAACTTATATCATATTGAATAACTTTAAATCTAGTTCAATCTTATAAAAATGACTTATAAAATGAAATTTATACTCACTTACAAAAGGATTTTGTGGAATTCCACCATTAACATTTATAATATTCACTATATTTTACTTTTTTTTTTAGGTTTGATATTTTGACCACCTATTAATTTTTTATTGAATACTTTAATTTATATTTTTATTAAATATCTTTTTATAGATGGAGTTGGAGAAAACTTTATCAGTTCCCTCTCCCTGAACTAAATTCTTCCTTTAAAGGCATGCCAGTTGATTCATATATTTGTCTGATTTGATGCTTCTTGCTTCTCATATCGCGCCATACTCCGATAATCAAGGAATTATGGAACGAGTACAACAAAAATTATATATGTACACCAAGAAAATACGAAATACAAACTTATTGTTAATTAATCTCTAGATAGCAAAATCTGGCAACGTGGTTTCAGACTTCAGTGGCAAAGTCGCACGAAAAAGTAGAACTGCATATTTAATACCTGCAATTTCTGTCTGCTGCAATAGTTTATGACTAAGACATTAATAACACTTCAGTAGTAGCACAATATTTTGCACTAACGGTAATTAGATATATTAATGAGATTAGAATAAGGACCACCATTCAACTCTGGAGCAGAAAGGTTCTGAGGCTGCCACTGACTTGTGGCACGTGTAATTTTGAAGCTTGCTGACAAAATGCAAAAGATTCTTTGCTCAAATCACAAAACCCTTTTTTGAAATTTTGTAGCATATAGCAGTGGTAGTAGTACTGCATATTTTCCACCTTCCCCAATATCATTATTTTGCTACCTTGGTACTCAGCACCACCTTCCAGAATCCTCTCCTTGGATCTCTCACATTGTGTGAAAGCAAACAATCCGCGGATTTCCTGGCAGGTTGGAGATCTATTTCTCATGAATAATTCGTCGTGCATGATAATAATAACAGCGCAATATAAGCAAATTTTAACCAAGATAAGAGAAAGAAACATAATAACTTTGAAAACAGTGCTAATTAAGTACAAACCTTTCTTTCCCTTGCCTAACCTTTTGGAACCAAGACGAAATGAGTAATCTGAGTACATAAATGTCTCCTTATAGTTGGAAATTTTACCAAAATGGTATAATTGTATACCAAATTTATCAGAATGAGCATATTTCAAAAATATTATTAGAATTGGTAAATCGTGTTTATGAAGTGCTTCTCCAGTGTTTATAGTGTTTAGTGTTAAGAAGCTGTGAGATCACAAATATGATTTTAATAATGATTTAAATTTTACACAAAAGTCGTCCTCAGTTTTAATAATTTTTGTTTTAAAAATATTTTGAAGAAGTCATGTTTACTGAAAATGACTTTGATTAGTTAATTTTGTTGTTAAATCTTTTTCAAAGTTGAATCGTTAGGAAGTATGACGACTTTAGTATTAGATTGTCTAGTATGTTGGCAGTGTGTCATCTTTTTCATTTAACATTAATTTGCTTAGTGCGTATGTTTATATTAAACTGTATATTTTATTTGTTTACACTACACCATCTAATTTATTTATGTAAATAGATTATTAAGTATGTTTGTTTACACTACATTGTCTTGTCTATTTGTGTACACTATACTATATAATTTGTTTGTTTATCTTAGACCGTTTAGTTGTTTGTTTACACTAACCCGTTTAATCTAGTTGTTAACATCTGACCATTTGTCTACACTAGACTGTCTAGTCTGTTTGTTTAGACTAGTTTGTCTAGTCTTTTTGTTTATACTAAATCATCTAGTTTGTTTGTGTAACTAGATCATATAGTTTGTTTGTGTACACTAAATTGCCTAGTTTGTTTGTTTACACTAAATTGTCTAGTACATTTGTGTACAGTAGACCATCTAATACGTTTATTTACACTAGATCATCTAGTATGTTTTTTACAATAGATCGTCTATTCTATTTGTCTACACTAGATTGTTTAGTTTGTTTATTTATACTAGATCGTTTAATATGTTTATCCACACTAGACAATCTAGTCTATTTGCTACAGTCTAGTGTGTTTGGTTAATATATAACATAAATGTGAAAGATAAAATGTACATGTAACTAGCTTGTGCATTGTTTAATATAATACGTTGAATCTGAGGGGTGTCTGATGTTAAGTCCAATGTATTGATTCACTTAGAGAATCTTCTTATTCTTCGTATTAGTTAAACCTTTAATATGATCTTTTGTAGTCCCATTTTATCATATACAATTTCCTTGAAATGCATAGTTAAAGGCACTCCATGAACATTCGTAGTCTTGAAATTGTAATTTAACCAATGAGTTAAGAAGTTGAACACTACAAACAAAGTTGAAACTAAAAAGCACGATACTGAATGGAAATCGTCTTAGCACTTAATGACTTCACATGCATAAAAGTCGTCCCTTGGGCTAACGACTTTAGTGGTGCACAAGATTGAATGGAAGTCATTTTGCAAACTTCCATTCATTTAGAAGTTGACTCCAACTATGATGACTTTAGCTTTGTTTGTCAAGGCACGTGTTTTGATTCTTTTCCCCTCACATGAGTTCAGTACTTAGCTTCATTGAATAAGAGATTCCTTACATCATCATCTCACACTCTTGAATTCAAACCACCAATTTTCATAATGTATTGGCAAAGTATTCCAACTGAGCTACTAAACCTTGATCAACTTCACAAAGAGGACATGAGAAGAAGAATTGGTCGATATTGGCCACAATATTATGCCAATTGGATAGCTACGTGGAATGACCATCAAGATCGTATAATTCAAGGAAATGAGTTCAACAGAAATGACCATTTACGTGACAAAACTATTTGCTGCATATATATAATGTTAGATAACGATGGAAGTTCATTTCCAAAATTCTTTAATATTGTTCTTTCATTCATCTTAAATTAACAACTAATTTTAAAACAGTATGACACACCACTAAGAGAATAAACAACCTCATTCACAATCCTATGAACATCATGTTGGGTCTTCTTATAGTGTTGAACAATTTCAAAAACAACCTTTTCGTTTGCCAAGTCTTTAACCAACTAGTTGTTTGAATATATGGATCAACCCCATACCATGTCATTCCAACGAGTACCTTACACTTACACCACATTTCCATCTCAGACAAATTGTTTTCATGGTCCATTAAATATATTTGCCACTTCCACAATGACCGCTCCCTCAATTTATCTACAATCCAACTTCGTCCATACATTGTTATCAACCCACAATGCCTTCATAAGAGTCCAAAAATCCAAGTGAGTACAAGAAAGCTAAAGACAATGACGATGATACTCCACCTCCTAGCATTTCTATCCAATAAGACCCATAAGGATGATCAAGAAGAAAAAGAAGAAGATCACATTGTAGCACAACAACTCACAAATGATTTATTCATTGTTATATAATGATAATGTATTTTCCAAATTATCACTACATTTTCATTTTTTAATTAATGTATAGATCTTACTTCTTTTACTTATAAATTTTAATTTATTAAAAACAACAAATTAATATAATTAATTTTAACTCGAGAAATATAGTTATAAGACCTAAATATTTTTTACTTATTCATGTTTATAGTCTGTAAACACATTAGACAGTCTGGTGAAAATAAATAGACTAGATAGTGTAGTGTAGACAAACATAATAGACAGTCTCTTAACAACTAGATAGTTCATTGTAAACAAATAAACTAGATGATCCAATATAGACAAATAAACTAAATTATCTATCAACAAACTAGACAATTTAATGTAAACAAATAAATTACACAATTTAGAATAGAGAATAGACTAGACAATTTGACAACAGACTAGAAGTCTACTGTTAAAAAATCGACTAGACATTTTAATATTAAACAAGATGGACTAGACAGTCTGTCAACAAACTAGACGGTCTAGTGAAAGCAGTCTACACAATCATAAGGAGGCCAAATATTGAAGTCGTCATACCCTTTAACGACTTCAACTTCCTAAGAAAAAAGGTTTACTAACAAAATTAACTTAAATTAAAGTCGTGCTCAACAAACATGACTTCTTCAAAATATTTTTTGAGATAAAAGTTGTTAAGATAGATGACAACTTCTGTATAAATTTTAAATCAGTATTAAAGTCATGTTCATGTATAATGTTTGTGAAGAGTGAAGTCGTGCTCCATGAACATGACTTACCAATTTTGATAATTTTATAAATTTATCTGTTCTAAAAAATCTATGCAAAATTGCTCTTGCTAAAATTTCCTCATTAGTAAAATTACTCTAATTTTGTATGATTATAGCTAAAATTTCCTCATTAGTAAAATTACTCTAATTTTGTATGATTATACCACAAAGCTTTTATTTTTTTTTATATCACAAATACCTTTTCCTAGCATAACTTTGTTCAAGTCTTGTAGAAATATTCTGAGAAGAAAATTTTTTTCTTTTAGATCATGTCTTCCTCTTTAAATATTTAACTTAATTTATACCTATAAAATTCAATATTATCGATTTTATTCGTTGATAGAGTTTTACAAAATTGCAAGTTTTTTTTGGTAAGTCATTCATTACGAAATTTTGTGGTACATAAAACATCTAATATTTTAGTCCAAATACCTCTTTGGTATTTTCTTCTGCAGAATTTACTGAAAATAATTAGTCAATTTCTCTAAAAATATTAACTATAAAGTATAACATAAAGAGGGGTATTAAAATCTTGTTCAAATTTAAAACTTGTTCCAATAAAAACCAAAGCATCTTGAATGGTTACAACGTCACACTATTGTTAACAGAGGAATGGTATACTATTAAGTCTTCTTTGAATCAGTTTGCGGTACTTTATAACACTATATATCCAGGGTAATAGGGTTAACCTACACACTGTGCAGAAGATGTGCAGTGTGCACTATGATTTTGTTTGTTTATATATACATGACGATGGTCCACAATTTTGTATGGCAAATGCAAAGACAGTGGTAATATAGGCTCCGTAGGGCCATGAAGCCAATCAATCTCAGAAACTATCCGCAAATTTCTCGACCAGTGAATATATACAGACATGGTAGTATCCATTATAATACCATCATGAAAAACTTACCAAGTTATTTTTGTCACCATATTACAACGAGAACAAATAAGGAAAAGTAATAGCCACACTCTTAAAAAGAAGCCAAAGAAAGTCAAAAATCCAATAGGGACAAATCCATCCTTGTATTTAAGAGCATTATTATGTATTCAAAATTTATTTGGCAAACCAAGCAAGACAAAAAATTCCCTTCTCATATTGTATATTTAAGTTTTTACACTCTTCAAACTACCTTATCACTTAACATTTTCATTTTTTAACACATATTATATGCTATGAGTACTTTATATATATATATTCTCACTTATGAAATTATATTTTGTTAGTTTCTTTATTAAGTTATGATTGTATGATGTGAAATGAAAAGGAAGATACGTTTTTCATTTTTAAATAATCTCTAATTTTGAGAAAATTCAAATGAAGAAACGATCCCATTAGATAAGTTTAATGTCATTTTTTATTTTATATTATTTGTTAAATATTATGTAGCTCTGCCATTCAAAAGTAAAAAGGTATCTTCTCTTTCATCATAATCTAATTATTTTAATTAATGCTTAAATATCTTCAATCAATATAAATATTTAAAAAATCATTAAAACTTGTATATTTTAATAACTAATAAAATAGTTTTCTCTTAATATTTTATAACTTCAATTTTATTGTTATTTTACATATGTGAAGCCTATGTAGACCAACGAGCAAGATACTTAGATTTTCTTTGGATAGAAATTTTGAAGAACTTTTCCAAAAGCTAATAAATCTGTTAAAAAGACTCCATATTTTTAATAAAGAACTCCTAAAATATCTTTTAATTTGCATCCAGACTTTTACAAGCTCATTTATCTTTAACCCAAAAATGAATGTATTGAGTTATTATTATTATTATTATTATTATTATTATTATTATTATTATTATTATTATTATTATCTTTCTCTTTTTCTTTTCTTTGTTATTGGATAGCTTTATGTTGGATATAAACAACAGTACATCTGACTTGAGAATAGGACCACATATGAGACCATTTTTATAATGATTCCACATATATTTGACAAACTCTAATAAATACATCAACTGATTAGATATCACAATGTAAATGTTAGTACATGCAGAGAAACATAGCCATCATGTAATAAATCCGTGTCTTCATTATTAATGAGAGCATCTTTAGAAATATTTTCATTTTCCTTAAATCACATAATTCTCTTAAATTAAATATTCAATCTTATTTATAATTTTATTCTTAAAAATAATTAGTTAATTTAATTTTCTTAATTGTGCTGAATTTTAAATGTTGATGCACTATCAAATTAAACATACTTTTTATTTAAAATAAAAATATTTAATACAATTTTAAAATAATTATTATAAAAGTTAACATATATATTTATATATATCATAGTTAATAATTTATTTAAATTTTTTATTTATTCATGAGAATATTTGTCAACATCTTCTCTTATTCATGAAGGACTCACTTATCTGTATTGGAGTTTATAGAGAATATATAATTTATAATTAGATTATGTTGGAAAATGTTTTACAATGTGAATGCATCCTAATTAAATATATATTTCTACTTTTACCAACCTTCTATTAATGATTTTAATACAGAAACGTTTTAAATCTTTTTTTTTACATGCAAAAGAAAAGGACAACCTTGCACAGTTTTGTCAACAAAATCCCTCAAGGTTCAGACTGAGAGAAGGTGAGAGTGAGAACAGGGGATCTACTACTGAAAACAACGTGGCCCCCCTGCAATCTCATTCAAAACATACTCACCAAATCATAAATTCAGATAGTATATAATAAATTTATAGTTTTTATAACAGTTTTCTTAAAAAATATTCTAAATAAAAACTTAGAACCCTTGTCAAAACTCTATTCTTTAACCGTTGTTTTCATTTAGGAACGTTTGGTCACCATAAATATTATTTAAATCTCGTCTTTAGGATTTAACTTAGGTTAAACATTCAGAAACAATAATAAAAACCTTAAATTGTTGAAAATTGACACAACTTCAGTGATACACCTGAAGATAAGAAAAAAAAAAAATTCAATCTTACATCTTAAACCTTAAATTCTAAATCAATATTATCATAATAATATTAAAATCAAAATATTGATATTACAAGATAAAAAAAAAAGTTGAAAACCAATTTTTTTTCCTTAAATTTCATTTGAGAGGTCTGTGTTATTTTGTATGAAAACTTTGTATCACTTATTTGAATACATATTTCTTTTTGATTCATTTTTTCAAAAAGCAAAATCGCAACAGAAACACGAAGCTCTAAAGCTAACAAATACTTCACAAGATACTTCTAAAGCTGTAAAACCTGAGCTAGTCCGTTCCTTAGTTTCCAGGGCGAGATGACTAATACACCCTTGTGCCTTATTCCCGCCCGAACGCGGAATTAACGCCTTAACTACCGGTGGGACCCACCCATAAGTCCTAGTGGCACACTTGTAAATAACACCAAATGAATGGACCGCATCGTAAAAACAGTTACACCTGTTGTACTATAAGAAACCCAAAACTCCCTTTGACTGTCTAACTAAACTAAACCCACAAACACTCACTCACTCACTCTGCCGCCACCACACTGTCGGCAGCGCCCCAAACGCAACTGTTTCTTTCTAACAGCGGCAAGGCGCCACCCACTTCGCTTCTGTGCACAATGCAGCTCCACCGTGCCTCCACCGCGGCGAAAAGCCTTGCCTGCTTCAGCTTCGCCTTGAAACTCGTGCTGCTGTACGCCGCCGAGGGACAGCCTCAGCACCGCGGCCCCGACCTACATTGGTACCCCGGAACGGCCACCTGGTACGGCGACCCCGAAGGAGACGGCAGCACCGGTAACTAACCTCACGAGATCTCTTCTTTCCACATTTCACTCACTAATACGCAAACACACTCCACTCGCCGAGTTAACTCAGTGAATACCAATGTAGAAACATAAAGACAAAATTTAGATTGTGGTTTTGGTGTTGAATTCCAATCAGAAGATAATTTAGAAGAAATCTTAAATTTAACCAGAAAGTTACAAAATTTAGATGAAACAATTTAGTTTTTTCATCTCTCTCTTAATTCTACAATTTATTGTCGAATCTTGTTTTCTCTAGTTTATCTAAGTGTTTTGCTTGCAATGTTGTTCTTAATCAAAATCTAAGTTTCAGTTTGGTAATTTGCAGATACAGATATGCATTACTTGTTTACAGAGAAAAATTTTTGTTCTGACTGGAAAATAGTAAAAGCATTTACTTTAACCTCAAATCTATGGCAGTTTTAGGTTCAGTTTATCTAAGAGATAAATTGTAGAGTTTAGTAAAAGTTTTGTGAAAAAGCTTATAGATTTTGGTTATGTGGGTGTCGTGTTGGGTTAATAATGAGTGAGTAGTGTTGGTGTTGGTGGAGATTGATTGGGTGAATGATGTGTGAAGGTGGGGCATGTGGGTACGGTTCGATGGTGGATGTGAAGCCGTTCCGAGCGAGAGTGGGAGCAGTGGGGCCCTTGCTGTTCATAAAAGGTGAAGGGTGTGGTGCCTGCTACAAAGTGAGGTGTTTGGACAAGAGCATATGTTCAAGAAGAGCCGTCACAGTCATAATCACCGACGAGTGCCCCGGTTGCCCCTCCGACCAAACACACTTCGATCTCAGTGGTGCTGCCTTTGGTCGCATGGCCATTGCTGGCGAGAACGGTCCTCTCAGAGACCGTGGTCAAATCCCTGTCATTTACCGAAGGTATGCATGCATTATGTTATAGAACATGTGAAAAACTTTAGTGATTTACAGCTATATATAATAGACTGTAAGTGTGAGCATTGTTCAGTTGATTATATTACTTTATTTGGGGCAGGGGACCTTGTTATGTGCCATTGACTCTTTGACTATGACTGGGACCGTTTTACCCTTCTTTTGTTTAGTGTGAACATTTGACTTTTTGACTGTTTTTCTAGCTTATAGTATTATTAACCCCGCTACCCTTTAAAGGAAACAAAGGTTACTCTCTGTTTGCACTTCCCTGCTTGTTTGTATATATCAGGATGCTACATTATCTGCATGCATCTGACTGATGTACATGTACCCTTTTGTTTTTGTGGATTCATTAAAGGAAATGTTCATTTTAAATATCAATTTCTGATGAATGGGGTTTGTATTATTTGCAGAACACCGTGTAAATATCCCGGGAGAAAAATTGCTTTTCATGTTAACGAAGGCTCCACACCATTTTGGCTATCACTTCTGGTTGAGTTTGAGGACGCAGAGGGAGATATTGGCTCCATGCATATACGAGAAGTATGCATCTTTTCTCTCTTCTCAATACTTATTTCCGTTAATACATAACTTTAGTTTTCCCTATTGATATTATATACCCAAAATTATAATAAGTATGTTTTGTTTTGCTCCATCTATGTTCCTCATGTATATTTTTATATGTGGGTGAGTTGTTGAAAGAAAGAGTAAAAAATAATACACGAGAGAAGAATCTTAAAGTTCTGTCTCAGAGAATCAGATGCCGTTACAGCTAATGGCCTCTGATGTGGTAATGTGAAATATATTCTTAATATATATTTTTATACCTAGAATGCACACTTGGTTTATTTTTACCTATAATAAAGTGCAACGGGAGGGTAATATATTGATTGCATCTTTGGAACCCTGCTTCTTGAAAAGTGTTGCATATTGGACCGAAAGTAACTGTGCAAAGGTGAGAAATAAAGCATTATGCTCATTCACATTTTTTACTGTCCAGTCTCCCTTGTCCAGAGTTTGACAATTCCAAATTTTGGGGACGTGTCTCCTTTAGCACACGTGCCTCAACACTACCATCTTTTGCACTTTAGGAGGAATAGGTTTTTGCCAAAGCTTGCAATTGGTGGAAGATCTTCTCTCCTATTAAATATATTATCATTGCCTTATTCCTCATATGCATAATGGTGCCCGTTGGCAACATCTAATGGTGGTGCTTTTTCTGTATTTTCTGAACTCAAAGCATGTGATATGGGACCAATGTTAACAGTAATATTCCTCATTTCTCCCTATTGTATGAATTTAGGAGCTAAATTACCAAAACAAATTAAACAATTAAGTGTTGATTTTCTCTATTTGTAAACAAATTCTTATTTGGTAACATTGTTGTTGTATTTTGCTATTGGCAGGCAGGGTCTACGGAATGGCTGCAGATGAATCACCTCTGGGGTGCAAATTGGTGTATTATTGGGGGACCTTTAAGGGGACCATTCTCAGTGAAATTGAGCTCTTCCAGTGGTAGAAGTCTCTCTGCAAGAGATGTTATTCCAGGCAATTGGGTTCCAAAGGCAACTTACACCTCTCGTCTAAATTTCTACCCCTAGTCACACAGGCTCTTGGTGCAACTAGTACAAGCACTACCACACCCAAGGCTTCTTCCCAAAGGGGGAAGAAATTAATGACTACATTTTAACTACTTAAAAGTTGGTGATGTCCCATAACTCCAAAGTAGTCTCCATGGGCTTCCACCTCTTCTTTTTTTCCCTTTTGTTTGCTATATATACATTAGTTTCTCTTCTTTTTAACCCTTCACCCTTTTTTTTTTGTAAGAAAAGTAGCCATTTGGAGTGCACAAGAGCATCCAATGGTCCTTCTCCTTTCTTATTTTTTTTGTTTTCAAACAGTGGGTAGTAAATGTATGTAATGTGGCCATCTCCAAATTGGAGAGAGAGCGTGTAGTATTTTAATTCCTTATGGGGTTGAATGTGTGTACTGGTCCCATTGGTCTTTTAGTGGATATTTATTGTTGTGGACACTTGAATGTTTTAACTTTCATGTCATTTTCTCGTGATAAACTCTACATTGTGGGTCCTCATCATGGCTAGTTTCCTTGTGAGCTCTCATTGCATTAATCAAGTTCCATTTAGACCAAAAGAAAAGCTCATTCCAATTGGGAAGATCATTGAAAGACGTGTGTTTCCTTTACCATGTCTTTCAAATCCTACTACGTCAAACTTTTTAACCATTTGAGACTTAGGTTGAAGGTGTTATGATTTCTCTCACAACTCCTAGTCATCTTTCCGATAGTCACTACATAAAAGATACTAACTACTTTTAACACTTTTTTTTATTCTATTTATCATAGTAGTCTCTTTTATTGATTGACATTTATTAAAAAGTAAATAATATTAGTATTTTTTTTATTTGTTCTAGTTAAAAGTATTGAGACTTAAAGTTAACACATTTAATTTGTGATAGCTTCCTAACTTCAAAGGTCAATTTATAAATTTAAATCCTTAAGTTTGGTATTCTTTAGGGATAATAGATCTTAGGAGACAAGATAATAGAGTCAAGGTTTAGTAACTGTTAAAATGCAAGATTTTATGTGATTTTCAATTGCCAAGTATTAGGAAGGGTGTTAAATTTAGCCAACTCGATCTAGCAAGATTGAGTCACTATTGTTGACTTAAAAATAAGAGCCAAAAAATTTTGTGACCATCTATTTGTAGAGTAGAACCGGGATGCTCACTTGTTTTCCTAAATATTAATTGGAAATGATATTATAAAAATAATAAATTAAAATTAAAATTAACTTATATAATTGAATAAATAAATTAATTAACTAAAAATTTAAAACATTGAAATACTATTGAACAATATTATGATCTAAAAAGATAAAAAGAGAAATAAAGTGTCAAACTTAGTTAAAAGTAGTAAATAAATATAATGAAAAATTAATAAAAAATTTATAAAGAATTATTTTTTATTGTTGATGGGTTATAAATGAAACTATCTATAATCTAGCTCAAACATTTTAATATAAGGATTAGTAAGTCGGGTTTAATTTGATCATATTTAAAATGTTATATTTTTCTAACCCAACACTCCTACAAAGCATGTGGGAAGTCTCAATTTGTGACGAGGTTTCATTGTATGAAAGTAACTATTTGAATGTTTATTATTATCAACTAGATTGACAAGACTTTCTGATTTTGTGAGTTAAAATAACTATCAAATATAAATAATACAATTTAAAAGAAATATACACTTTTAAAAATAATTTATAAATTAAAATAAATATATTTATTAATTATTTTAAGTAGAAAGTTACAAAGGTATGGAAAAATATGGATGTTTCTACCAATTTTATAAATAAAAAATTTACTTTTATTTATTAAAAGATAAAATTGTTTAATTAAAAATAAAGTAAAAAATTATCCAATAAAAAGTAGTTACAAAAATATATTCAATTAAACATAGGCAACCATGTTTTTTTCCAAATAAGTCATCATGTGCATGTGTAAATAAATGAAGTAAACCAAAATTAAAAGAAATGAATTACCGTCGCCTGAGAGATTCGAACTCTCGCGGGGAAACCCCATGTACTTAGCAGGCACACGCCTTAACCACTCGGCCAAAGCGACTTTGATAATTTGCAACTTTTCACAAAATTATTTACTAATAAAATTAATGTTTATAAACAAATATTTCAACTCAAAATTACTTTTAGCTAAAATTGATTTTACAAAATCAAAGTACAAGCTCTAATTTGATGATAGTTCGAATGAAATTATATAAGTTCTATGTACTAAATACACCATTTGTATATTCAATTTAGTTAATAGATATAATATTATTGAAGTTGTCTTTTTTTATATAATTTCAATTTATTATAATAATATTATTATAAATATTATTAATAATAAATTTTTTATTATAATAAATATAATATTATTAATATTAATTTTTATTCTAATTATTATTAATTTATTATAGCTAATTTATAATTACTTTTTTAGTATAATATATTTGAAAATTTCTAATATTTTAACTTGTGCGAAATACTAAAAATAAATAAAGGTAGAATGAACACAAAATAAGAGGAGATAGAAATTGTTTTCTAACAAATATTATTATATCTCATTGTGTCAAAATATAACTAGTAGAAGTAAAAATAAGAAGAGAGAAAAAATGGTTCAACAACATTATAATCAGTTAATATATTAAATATCAGTACATTAATGACTTCTACTTCAACATACATTATAAATATGTTATTCACAGCATACATAGAAGAATTATAAGCCATTTTTCTTTTGTATTATATATTCTGACGCATTTGTGATAAACAATAATTGGTTTCTTTTCTTTTGTATTATTCAGAGATGTTTGGATTTACTCCATTACTAACAATTGCATATGTCAGATCATGTATTCTATTTCATATATATTTTTTTTAAATGAATTCAATTGAGAACATTTTTTTCTTCCAATATATTGTTTTTATTCCTTCAAATATATTGTCTAGAACCTCTGAACATTACTTCCACACATTATTTTGAACAGAGATGATAAAGTTAAAATTTGAAATCTTACAACAAAGAAATATAGCAAGAGAAAAAAAAATATACCTTATGGAATGAAACCTTATGCAATTGCATATGATTATTTTTAGTGTCAAACTTACAAATCTACCTTATTTACATTTTAAAAGTAATTATACTTTATTAACTAAACTAATTTAATTCTTTTTCCAAACTAATAAAATATCAGGTAATATATCCTTATCATAAATAAATTTCACCGTAAGAAAAATAAAATCAGTTTCTTAAAATCGATTCTATATAAGCTAATTCATTCTTTTAATAAAGGCCAATTCATTTAATCTTTTTTATTTAAATTGATAAAAATAAACAAGTTTCGAACAAAATGCACTATTAAAGTGATTACAGATTAACATCTCTTTTCTAGAAGCTAAAAAATTTACAGATGATTTAACTTTTATACAAATCTATCCTCTCATAATTAATGAACAATTATACCATCAATTCATCATATTATTATATTATATACTTTCATATCATAAAAAGATGTTACAAACAAAAAGAGAATAAAGCACTAATCAACTAACCAAATCCTTAAAACACTGCATGTCCCGGAAACAAAATGATTAACAAAGCACCCTTTAGCAGTCAAGGTTCCACAATGAAGAGTAGTAGAAGAACTTTTGTGTTTTGTGTCTGCCACCAACACAAACCCTAAAACCCTTCTGAATGAATGAACTACATCCATGTTGCAGGCTCCAAACCCCTCTTTTGGACTCTACACTCCATTTCTTGCCTAAAAAGAATAGACAAGAGAAAAGCACGAAAGCAAACAAAAGAAAAAAGGGTCCTTGGAATGAGCAACAAATTACCATATTTCTCGGCTTATTTCATGTCCCCATCGTTTGGAAACAAATGATCTTTGCTCAAATTTGTCAATGCTTAGGGCTATGTTTGATTTTCGGTTGGGAAGTCCCAAATTTTTTATTGCTTTCAGTTGGTTTCAACTGTAAAATTTATTCAAACTTAACTTCACAGATTTTAAATTCAACATATATCATAAGTTTGGTTGTATAAAAGTTACACTACGTGTGAAAGAGCCTTAAATAAAAGTTGAAATGTAGTTTTAAAAAGTATAATACTACTTTCGAATTTCAGTACATAAAATAAAAAGAAATCATTTATTTTTCTGGATAGAAAAGAAAAATATTTTCAACTTCTTGTCACCTACCCAAAAATCTAGTTGTCTATGTTTAGATTTGTTAGAAGAGTTCAAAACTATTTTTATTTCAAAAATATTAAATTCATTACCCTTCATTCATATTTTGAAATTTAAAAGTGTGCCTTTCAATTTTAAGAAAAATACATTTTGAACTTTTACCCAAGCTATATCTCCATCTTTAGCAACGAGATCAGATAATCATCATTTGCGTTAGAAAAAAAGAACCTCCTTTTCCTGTTTGCTTAGTCCTTTCTTAGCCCCACATACGACAAAAACATAATACACATAAAAGATTTTCAATTTAAAGTATTAATCAGTTTCTAAGCTCTATTTTCTCAGATGGGTGTTTTTCAGTCTACACTTCTCTATTTGATTTTACTACAATCATGCAGGATTATTGCTTACAAAGACCAAGAGTGGAAGAAAGCCACTGCAACTTATGCCAAAGACTCAGAGGGGTCTCTTGTCACCGGTACTACTTCTCTTTCTCCTTGGTTCTTCTTACGTAGTCTCAGGATGAAAACCACATCATGTTTTTGACAATGTGGTTGTACTATGTGTTGCAGAAGGAGCTTGTGGTTATGGAGATCTCCACAAGGCAAGTTATGGCAAACACAGTGCTGGCTTAAGCACCATGTTGTTCAACAGAGGGAGCACATGTGGGGCATGCTATGAGATCAGATGTGTAGATCACATCTTGTGGTGTGTGATGGGAAGCCCTTCTGTAGTTGTTACAGTTACAGATTTCTGTGCTCCAAATTATGGGCTTTCAGTTGATTATGGTGGCTGGTGCAATTTTCCAAGAGAACATTTTGAGATGTCAAAGACTGCATTTGCTGAAATCGCCAAGAATAAAGCTGATATAGTGCCGGTTCAGTATAGAAGGTAACCAAAATACAAGTTTCAATGACAAAGATTGGTTACATTTAGGGTAGAATCTGTTTTAGGAGCTCTATTTTCAGTCAAAATTGGTCTTGAACTTAAAAACATGATATTTTGAGATTTTCATCCCTCACCCTAACTCTTTTGTTAACTCTTAAAAGAACGAGATTTATAACATACAAGACCAAAATATTTGGTTAAAAGTGAAGAGACTTAAAACACATTTGACCCTATGTTAATATTTAAGTTTGTTGCAGAGTAAAGTGTGAAAGAGGTGGTGGCGTGAGATTCACAATGAGTGGGGGTTCTCACTTCTATCAAGTGCTGATTTCCAATGTTGGTCTTGATGGAGAAGTGATTGCTGTGAAAGTGAAGGGGTCTAGAACAGGATGGATACCAATGGCAAGGAACTGGGGACAAAACTGGCATTGCAATGTCAACTTTCAAAACCAGCCTTTGTCCTTTGAGGTAACAATCAGTAGTGGAAAAACACTCACATTCTACAATGTAGCACCCGCAAAGTGGATTTCAGGACAGACATTTGAAGGAAAACAGTTTCAGGATGAGTAGATTCACAACTCCAGATAGCATAAGTTTTGGGGAGGCTTCAATCTTTGACTTTATAAGCTGTAATTGTAAACCATGATTAGTGAGATCACCTCTCAAAGAGCACAAGCTCAATTGTATATATACATTTTCTCATGATTCATGATCAAACACTTGTTCAAGCCTGTGGTGAAAATGATAAAAAGGAAAAAAAGTTCACTCATTGAGGGAACATGTAATTACTTGAAAAGCAATGTCCTGTGTAAGAATTCAAATGAAGAACTCATTTTCTTTTCAATCTTGTGATTAATCCATCTTTGACAAATTAATCCATCTTAAGAATAAAAAGTTCTTCGTTGCGAAAGAATAATCAGAATTTAATTTTTTATCCAATAAATATTCAATGCGTGCCACGCATGGTTAGAGACCAGGTGTAAGCGTAATAGCTCGACACTTCAGACTACAGGAACACCGAAACGGTGTCGCTTTCTAAAAATAAGCATCAGCACCGTTCTTCTCTTCACTTGCTTCCGTTCATTCTCTTTTTATTTGGAGCTTTCTAGAATCTTCTCAGACCTGAAGCTATGGCGGTTCGGTTCTTCCAGAACACGATGCCCGAATTCGTACCCGAAGCGACGCCATCTACTCCGCAGGAACAAGAAGAAGCCCTCACAGTGGGGGACTCACTCCCGAAGCTCCTGGCCATGCCCCACGCGCCACTGTCGGAGCGTCTCAAACGCGCCGCTCTAGACCTCAAGGAAACCGTACCCAACAAATCCTACCCTCAATTCCTTCTCGTTTTTGAAGCACTCTTTTCCGCTCTGACACGTGTTTGGTTTGGTGTCAGATAGTGATAGAAACGTGGGGGGTGTACGGGCGCAAAGGTGGTGACTTTGCTCTCTACTGCGGCGTTCTGGGCACCGCTTTTCTGCTATTGAAGTCCTACGAAGTGACACGCAACGGGAACGATCTTTCTCTTTGCTCTCAGATTGTGAAGGCTTGCGATGCCGCTTCCGTTCGTTCCAGGTTCTCTCTGTTTCGATTTTACTTTCATGTTTAAGTGTAATGGTTCGCGCTTTGAATGAATGCATGACAGGGACGTGACCTTTATTTGTGGGCGTGCTGGCGTGTGCTCTCTCGGGGCCGTGGCTGCAAAACTCGCCGGGGATGATGAATCCTTGAGGTACTACTTGGCTCAGTTCGAAAAGGTGATCTTTTCATTACTGTTGAAGTATGTGTTTGAATTAGCGTTTGTAAAGTTTGATTACGAATGAAATTGATTTAGCTTAAAATTGATTTTGAAGTGAAGTGGTTTACCTTAGGATTTTGTTTTGTTTTTTCTTCTAAAAGCAACTTAAAATTTGCTGTAAATATTTCTATCCAACGTGCAAGTGATCCACAATTGCTTCAACTGATTTTGAATGAAATTAATATGAAAGTGGTTGACAGTTGTTTCAACTCAAAATCAGTTCTACATCTAATGGTTCTATTAGGCTTGAGCACGATTATCGTCCATAATGCTTCTATCAGGCTTGAGACTAGAACTCTGCCAGCGAAAATGGTTCTGTTACACTTATTTAATTTATTTGTTTTGAAGTTATTATTGTAGTGATCTATTAATTGTTATAGATCAAATAAATGTGATGAATGCAGTAATAAGAATTAACAACCTTTTCGGGGTGCAGATTAAGCTGTCAAAAGATCTTCCTGACGAGTTGTTATATGGGAGAGTTGGTTTTCTATGGGCCTGTTTGTTCCTAAACAAGCACCTTGGTCAGGGGACAGTTCCTTCCAGTTGTACGGTGGGTTTGGTCCCAACTATTCTTCTCATGTTTTACTCTGTTGGGAGCTGAATTGGGGAGAGGACTCAATAATTAAAATGGGGTTGTTATGTTTTTCAAAATATTTTCAGGCTATGGTTGTTGATGAAGTCATTAAAAGTGGAAGGAGGTTGGGTAGGAAGGGGAGATGCCCATTGATGTTTGAATGGTATGGGGAGAAGTATTGGGGTGCTGCGCATGGATTGGCTGGGATTATGCACGTGCTGATGGATATGGAGTTGAAGCCAGATGAGCTTGAGGACGTTAAGGGAACTCTCAAATACATGATGAGCAATCGCTTTCCCAGTGGAAACTATCCCGCTAGTGAAGATGATAGGAAGAGCGACGTTCTTGTGCATTGGTGTCATGGAGCTCCAGGGATAGCCCTTACACTTGTCAAAGCAGCTAAGGTTATAGATAGATAACTTTAACTCACTTGTTAACATATGTTTTCTCAAATGAGAACTTTATGATCGTTTAGGGAGTTGCAAAAGTTATATATTTGTTTATGGTTTCTGGGATTAAAATCTCCATTTTGTGTTTCCTTTACATTAAGTGATTTTAATCCTTCAGAGAGATACTTTTGATGCTTTGATTAAATGCTTTTTCTTGATCAGTTCTGCCTCTTGCTTCTGTAAGTGGCAGCATTGTAGAGGCTTTTTAGAGTAATGTCTACGCCATCTTCATCAATGCCTTCTATTTTTCATGTTGAGCATTGTCTCAGGTAGAATGCATGACTTTTGTGTATCATAAAACAGATGTACATATATTTTTCACATTTTTCACAAACTGAATTTTGTTTGTTAAATGTTCTTGTTATCATGGACCACTTGGTTTCATTTTTTCTTTTTGAAAAATAAATCCACAGGTTTTTGGGGATAAGGAATTCTTGGATGCAGCTGTGGAAGCAGGAGAGGTGGTTTGGAATCGTGGTCTGCTTAGGAAAGTTGGGATATGCCATGGTATAAGTGGGAATGCATATGTGTTTCTGTCCCTGTACCAACTTACAGGGGATGTGAAACATCTATACAGAGCCAAGGCTTTTGCTTGCTTTTTGCTTGACAGAGCTCATAAGCTGATATCTGAAGGTGAGATGCATGGAGGTGATAGACCATATTCATTGTTTGAAGGGCTAGGAGGCATGGCTTATCTTTTCTTGGATATGATCGATCCTTCCCTGTCTAAATTTCCAGCGTATGAACTCTGAGAATCTACACAGTTTGAAAGTTTCGAGGGGTTGTGTACATTTTTTATGAAGTTTGAGTTATTTGGGAACTATGCTTATGCCGTAGTGTCAATGTCCTCTTTATTTTTTTACTTTTTGGATGCCGTGTATGAGGGACATCTTTACAAAATAATTACATGTATAAGTTTGGAGTCTCATTATCCTGTGAAATAAATGACCTTAGGTTCTTAAGAAACAACTATGATGTCTCAACCATAGGTTTCAACATTTACAATTAGAATGTGAAGCTAAGACAGGTCAAAAATTACTCAGTTCTTGTTTATGAAGTACTGTCAACCTTTTTTAGAGTTTAATACATAATATTTTCCATTGAGTAGTTTTAGATTACAATACTCCTAATGACATTGATTGAGAAAATATAAACGGAACGACTGAAAATTAAGAGTCTACAATCAAATGAAATAAAAAAATAATGATAAAAAGAGCCAAATAGTCAAAACTGAAGTACTGTGCTAAAATACAAATAAATATAGAACAGAAATAAAAGTATGGATGAGCCAAAAGAACTCACCCAAAGATATTAAATTTATTAGTTTTTATACATGGTTAAAGTAGTGCTACTATGTCTGATGAGATTCAGAGGATTTTTAAATGGATGTGATGGGATAAACTTACTATAAGAAAGGAAAAAAATTGCATGGCTTTAATTTAGCAATCCTTGGGATGGTAACAAAGATCCTCAAAGCTGAATCCTTTTCTAGTGGATTTTCTGGAATCTATGCTATAATGCTTGGACATAATCCAACTGTGACATGAGACAAAAGCACCACATAGGTAGAATTTTCTATTTTCCAATAAAATTTTAAGTTTTCAAAAGTGTTATTTTTTTCGAAAAAAAAATTATGAAGTTGTAATTGAAAATTCTTTTCTAAAAATGATTATAATTTTTTAAATTCTTATTAAAAATTATACCACTAACATGACTTAATTTGACTTTTTAAAATTATTTATTTTTGATCAGTGCATGTATTTGTTAGACTGGCAGTCAAAGAAGAGAAACGTGAGAGAGAGTGGGAGGAAAGGAAGAAAATTTTGAGAAGTAAAGAATAATGGCAGAAGAAGCGAAGAGCAGAGACGCTCGGCGACGAAGAAGAATCCGCGACCAAGGATCCGACCGTCTCGCCTTCATTACGGGTCGGATCCAAACACTCCCTCCCACGCTTCCCGATTCCGACGCTTCACCTCCCCAATCCCTCCATCCAAACACCACCCTTTCCTCTTCTGGTACGTACCTTCGCTTTTCTCCTTCAATTTCAATTCTCTTCTCTCAAACTCCAATTCTAATCTCTCTTCTTTCCTTTCAGTTCCCAACTCCGATTCCATTTCGCACAATCCCCAACCCTACAGCGACCACCACGCTCCCAACACCGCAATCCAAACACCCCCCGAAAACCAAACTCAAAGAGACATTTTAACTGAACCAACTTCTGAAATCCAACCTCAACAAGTCCAATCACGACCACCACCGCCGCCGCCACCAGCGTCCGCCGAAGAACCGAAACGTTCCGTCACCCCGAGTGATATAACTTCTGCCATCAATTCCTCGAGGGGTACCCGTCTCTGCTGTTCCATTCTGGCGGCTCTTCTGGTGCTTTTATCTTTTCTGGGCACAAATTTTTTCAATACTGTGATCAGCTTTAGGCCACTCTACGTTGTTCTTGTGACCAATGTAACGGTTGTGATTGCGAGACTCTTTTTCGGGGTACGGAGGGGTTCTGGAAGAACGCGGAGAAGTGGTTCTTCTGGTGATGGTGGAGATGAATATTCGCAACTTGCCATGATGTTCGAGTTGTGTTTGCTGGCGCAGAATGTGTTGGATGCTGTGTTCATGGATTGTGCTGTCTATGCAATTGTTCTCATTTGTGGTCTTTCTGTGATCAAAGCATGATGTGGAATTCTTGTGTTAGTTTGAACATTGAACTATTTGCTCCCTTTTTAGGTTTTCTTTTGTAGTTTGTAACTGATTTTTTATATGATTCACTATTTACTTTGGTTCTGCTTTAATTTTAAGGATCTTAAGTTCCTCCCATTGTTGATCTGCCTTTGCGTAGTCTTCTAGATAAGCTTTTGTAGAACGATGAAGGGGTTGTGTATCAATTAATCAAGCAACACTGTAATCTGAATAATAAGAGTCATTAGGCTATAATGTGGTGAAATAACATGATTTTTCTGTGTGGTTAAGAAATGGATGTTCTTTTGGCGCTGAAAACATATTTCTTTGACTGGTTTTTTATTTTTCATTGAAATTTAAAAAAAAAAAAATTGTATAGCAACGAGTCTCAATTCATGATTTTACAATCTCTGATAAATTTTAGTTAATGATGTATATAGTGTGTTAGAAAGAAGGTAATAGAATGTGGCATTTAGATGTCTAATTTTGTTGATTATTACATAGCAGAATTTGACTATTTCAGATGAGTGTTATATGGTACTATCGTACTATCAGATATGTGTTGTTTTCCACTATTTTTGAATTCTTTTTCATATTCAGTCTTTGGTGGTACTGATAAGGTTTTGCAAGCACACTCAAGGGTTTCCAGAGGTTAACAAGTTCAGGCTGGGCTTAAAACTGATAAATGACTCAAAGTTCTTTATTATCTCTTTATAACATCAATCATCAGAAAGTGCAGATTTTATTTGATATGAAGTTCCAGACTTTATTACAACACACACCCCCTTCTTCGTGAACTGGAGGTATCAGAGCCAGATATTACAGAGTCCGTTGGATTAAGCAGATAGAAATTACACAAATCTTAATGGAAACATGCTTTTAGCCGTAGAACAGAATCAGATACTTTGTTTGTCAATGAACTCAATGATGAGCTGGTTCACCTTGTCTGGAATTTGTTCATGCACAAAATGGCTTCCTTCTGGAATATATGTGATTTCCAAGTCAGGCACATAATTTTTCACTGCCCCACTTCGGATGTAGTCCTCCATGCCTGGAAACTTGAAAACATAATCTTTCTCACCCATGATGAGAAGTGCCGGAATTGTAACCTTCACATCACTTAAGCCAGTTTCCACATTGAGACTCCTGCATAAAATTGTCCAAATGCAATGTTATTGAAATCTGTTATTTATAAATACCATTTTATGTTTTTAAGTAACTAGGAAAATGAAAGAAACAATTTTAGTTGAGAAAGATATCTGGAGTAGCATTTCAGTTTCACTTTATAATGAATTCCACCTTTTCAGTTTTGAAAGAAGGAAAATGGGAATCTGTTCTGTTTACCTATAAGGAACCTGCAATGCATATCTGAATCCAGATTTTTCATATAAAGATGCATAGGTTGCAAGGTCTTCCTCAGAGAACCATGGTGGTAGAGGAGTAGATGGGTTGAACAAGTCCATGATTTCTTGATCATCAGCTGCTATTGGAACCTCACTTCTAGAGAAGAGAGTGTAGATGTTCCTTATCACTGATTTCACAGGAAAGCGGCCAAAATCCGCTTCAGCCCTCCCAGGCTCCTGTAAATCGAAATTAGTCAGTAACTGCTAACTAATGTTCAAAATTGGAAGAAATATAAAAATTATGATCCAGATGGAATTCGTACCTGCCACCTAGTAATGTAGAAGCCCTTGGGAAGAAGGTGGTTTTGGATAGCAGAGGGACCAGGAAGCAAGAAAGGAACGCCTAAAGTTATTACAGCACCCACTCTTTCTGGGTGTACAGCTGCTGTAAGATATGCAGGGATTGCCCCAAAATCCTTCCCAACAAGGAAAGCCTGATAGAAACAATTGTAACAGAGCATGCAATTAGTTAATCATTCATCTCAGCGACATGAAGTCATAAAAGGAAGGAGGTGCCGTTTCACTCCAAATAAACCAATATGGTCAAAAGGAGATTAGTTTGATTCTAAATAAGAGATTTCCTATCCTTAGTCATTCGCCTTAGACCAAGTTAATGCGTTTTTTCAACAAGCCAAGTTATCAGAACAAGCAAACCATCTCCTAGTTTCTTTGTACTTCCTTGTCTATTTTGGGCTGCTTGTTGAACATCTAAACCAAAGTTCACAACTATTGGATATAGAAATTCTAGCCATACATTACACAATGGTTTATTTCACACACGAAACTGATATATTCATAAAACATGTGCACTGTGGCACCTTACCGTGGTGATGTTTAAAGCATCCAAAAGACCCACAATTTCATGAACCAAATCAAACATGGTTTCCTTTTCTGGCTCAGCTGGTTGCTGAGAGAGTCCATAGCCTCTGAAATCAAAGGCAATAGCCC
>Ga0099825_1001538_pt1 | contig 29655 bp, 7 predicted proteins | sample SiratroredBW_FD_76838 | JGI IMG/M metagenome (GOLD analysis project Ga0099825, IMG submission 76838) | Root nodule microbial communities of legume samples collected from California, USA - Siratro red BW | ecosystem: Host-associated > Plants > Roots > Nodule | place: USA: California | collected...
GTTTTTTCAAAAGAAAAAAAAGAAAAAAATAGAGAAAAACATAATTAATTATGTTATGGAAAATAATCGGATTATATTTTTGCCTTAGCAATTTTGATTAAAAAAAAAAAAAAAAACTTTCATAGATTTCGTGACTCTCGATGGTTTGTGGGAGGCTTAGGTTTCTTTTTATCTGAAAACTAATTTTTGTTACAGTAAATAAATAAAGAAACAAATATTCTCTTTCTTTTCTTCACTTATTCTCTCTCTCTCTATTTTCTTTATCAGATGTTACAATATAGAGAATATGTAAAATTAGAAAGGTTTTATTCAAAACAGAAACTACTATTATTTTCTAAACTCATCAGTCCAATGCTAAAATGAAGCCCAGTAATCTCATGCTTTAGTGGCTTTATTTCACTTGTAGGGAATTGGGGTTCAGTCATGGGATAAACTACGGTCAAAATATAATATAGAAAATAAAGAGGAAGAAAGGGAGAACGTGTAATTGTTTGGGCCCACCCTCAGGGTCATATTCTCAATAAATAGATTTTATGACTATCATCGCTGGACCAACATTTTATTCCCCTAACCTTCTCAGACTTCAAATTTTCAGAACCAGATATAAAATTAAATAAATATATATATATATATATAAGTATTTTTATTAAAAAAAAACTAAAAAGAAGAGAGATAGAAATAGAGCAACTAGTGTGTGAGACAACAACAATAATCTGACACCACGTCAGCACCTCCTGGAATCACCCCAGAAACAGATTGGAAATCAAATGGCACAGCTCAACAAAAATAAAATAAAATTAATGAATAAAACGGAGAAAAAGAAAATCAATCTTTACAGGGGAAGATTAAAGACAACGGATAGCAAGCACTAATCTTGATGTTCAAGATTCACATAATTGTAATTATTTTTCCAAATCCGATTTAAGTACCTGAGATACGGTTTTAGTTTCCCTTCTACTCTTCTCTTAAGAATCTGCTACCCTCCAAAAGCAAAATTGAAAATTGCAGCTACCTGTAGAGAAAAATTACAAAAGACAAAGCAAATTCAAGGTAAGAAGAGCTTCAAATTTAATCAATGCATCACCGATAATAAAATTACCAAAAAATAAAGATAAATAATTGTAAATAGCAGTAATAGTTTTCTTTCTCTGTCAAACTGTCAGTAATATCCAAGCAAATTTATTAATTTTGTCCTTAAAATTTAAAGCATGGCAGAGAACACAGTGGTACAAGATCGACATACGAAATTAACAGGACAATAAAAATCCATATTAAAGATTAAAGATAAACAGAACTGCGAAAGTTTACCTTGTGCAAGTGCAGAGAAAGAGAAAAAATAATCAAAGAAGGAAGGAGGAGAAGCTGAATTATGAAGTAAACGAAGGTGATCCGATCGAATCCAAAGCTGGAACGATTCCCGAGAACGTAAGAGCTTAGAATTGAAGTGACGGAGGAATATAAGGAAGACTGTGGATAGGAAATCGACGGTGAGCGGTGAAATTTGGAAGGGAGATCGTAGAAGCGGGAGCAGAGGATCGAAACTCTGAGAAGAGAAGAAAAAAGGATGGAAAGGAAGGAAGTGACTGAAGAGGAGCTTCAAGAGAGATAGACTTTGTTTTGCTTTGGTTTGGTTTGGTAAGTTTGTAAAATTAAATAATAAATAAATAATAATTATAAAAAAATGGTAATGATATCAAAAAGTGGCTTTGTTTTGTTTGGATTATAGCCCTCTCAAGGGACGCCAGCATTTTGCACCTTCAAATCTCAGGAATGGAATCTTTGGATTGCTTTTTAAATCTTTGCCCTTTTCTCTCTATCTTTATTACCACAATGCCACCGTCACCTTATTTTCTCCACTTGAGTGAGGAGGGAAAGACACGTTATTTTCTTTTGAACTTCTGGACACTATATTATTAGTGTTCCTGATTTTATTTTATAAAATTTCATTTCCTATTTTCTTCCATTTTTTTACACACTTTTCTAAAATATATATATTAATATATACAATTATTTTTATTGATATAACTTCTTCTAATTTATTACGTAATTATACAAGTAAAAGATAGTCGGAAAAAAAGGCGAAAATAGGATTGAGATATGGACTGAATTTTCAGTAAACTTTAAGGACATCAAAATCATAAACTGTTCTCTGTTTTAATTTAACTATAATAATTAGGGTATGTTTATAAAAGGAAAATAAAATGAAATAGGGATTTTAAAAGTTAAAAGTATAAATTTAAAGTAGTGATTTTTTTTTCAAATCAGTTTATATATAAAGAAACTATTTTCTTCTGTTCTTTTAATTTTTCTCTCCTGTATGAAAAAATTATTCAAACATATTCTTGTTGATTAACTTCCTTTTTATATTTTAATATTTTTTCAAAAATTGTATACAATTAATTTTATCAAAATTAATTTTGAACTGAAATGTAATTAAGAAATTTATGCGTCCTAAATTTAATTAAATTGAGTGTTCTTATTTAAAAGCGCAATAATTAATAAGTTTAGCAGCTATATATTATTAATAAAGAATTAAATTATGAAATAATTAAAAATCATGTTTGGTATGGCTTTTAAAATAATAGATATTAAAATCAGCAAAATTATTATATAGTTGTAATTTTAGTTCCTAAATTTTGTAAGGTTTGTAATTTTCTTCCTAAGTCTTTAATTCTTTATTTTGAACTTTTATACGCAAATGGTCCCTTCATTTTTAATTTTTCTAAACTTTTGCTGAATTTATTTTTAATTACACACAATTTTTTGCCATGGTCATAACACAATAAGAATTAAAGAAAATTTATACTATTTATATTTAAAAAAAATTAAAAAGAGTAATACCTACGTAAACTTGTTATAAAATATAATTCAATAATATTTAATATTTTGAAAATAAAAACTATCAAAATTGTGCATCATAAAATAAAACTACAGTTATAAAAAAATTCTGAAATTATATATACTTAAAAACTAAGGGATTAAAATAAGAAGCTGAATTAATTATTAAGGCAAATTTTGTAAAATGTAGGGTCAAAATTACAATTAAATCTATTATATATACTGTTTCTTATCGAGTCACAGTATAGAAAAAACACTCACTCTAAATTATTATTTGTGTTTTATTAAATACAAGAAAGTCCATATGTAAATTATGTGTAATGAGTATATAGAATTCAAAACTAAATATATTGTAAATAAAGTTTTATCAAATTTAGAAGTAATTGAAATTTACTGATGTATACTATTGTTCACTTATAAATTATATATATGACAAATTTATTCACCTTGATAATAATCACTTTATAGTCTTCCTTAAAACAAAACTTTATTAATTAGAAGTATAAATTCTTTACTCTTTCAATGTGAACAAATTAAACCCATGAAAATTTCTTTGAATGTCATCAACATTTGAAAAAAAAATGCATAAAGTATCTTGTAAACTATAACTCAAATTTCTTTTCAGTTACATACTTATACTCAAATGATAGATACACATACCTTTAAACTTGTTATAACTAAATATTAAATCCTTTCATTTAGATGCCGATTAATGACTACAAATTAAATAATCTTTACTTTATATTTTATAAAGTAGATGGATCCTTGTTTAATTTTAATAAAATAATACTAATATTATTCTTAAAGTCAGCTAGTAACTTTGTACCTAATAGGATAAACTTCTTTAATTTTTTTTTCTGGAATATTAGGTTGAGTTAAATTGAGTTAAAGTTATAAACAATAATTTATTACAACTTCTTATTTTTTTTTTAAATTAGATTGAATTGAATTTAGTCAAAGTGAGAAATAATAATTTGTTTTAACTTTTAAATTATTTAAAACTTAATATTACTATTTATTTTTAATTCATCTAAAAAAATTGTAAGTTGACACAATTTATTAATAATTATTTTATTTTATGAAAGAAGATTATCTATTATAAAAAAACATGTGATATATAATAATGTTACGAGTCACTTTCCTTTAATTCTATGTGTTTTTTCTTGGTTCACACGCTACATCCATTTATGTTTTTGGATTTTGACGTTTAAAAAAGAGAAAGACTGTTATTTTGTTTTTTCTTTAATATAATTTAAGAATGTTCCCTCTTAATTTTAAAATATATACTTATATCCAATATATTTTTAATAAAACAACACCCATATTTTTAATATTTCTTTTTAAAGAACATCCGCCTCCATCGCATTTTTAATAAACAATACATATTTCTTATTTTTGTTGTAATTTAAAAAAATTTGTGTTAATAATAGTTTTTAAAATAATAACATTTTAAAAATTTGATTTTAATTTTTATATTTTTTATAATATTTTAAAATAAAATAAATGAAGTGGTTTCCAATTTATTAAAAATATAAGATAAATAAATGTGATTAAATATTATAGATGTTTATTTTAAAACTAAAAGAATAGAAATGTCAATTAGATAATCAAATAAATAAAAATATTAGTTATGGTTGAATTGGCAAGTCAAATATTGACTCCTCTGAAACAATAAACATAAATAAATACCTAGTTGTTTATAAGAGTATTTATTTTAGCAGTTGCTTAAAAAAATGAAGTTATTTGAGACAACTCTTTTACCAGAGCATTAAGATATGAAACATAAAATTGATTAAAATTTAGTTGAGTTTGCTTTAAAAAAGTAAATGTCCCTTAAGAATAAAAATTATATCTTTCCAATTTCACAATAAAGCATAAACCGTAAATTTTTGAAGCTCATTGAAATTTATTTCATTCAAACAAAATTAAATGACATAATATAATAAATAGCATAGATTACATTTTTAATATATAAAACATGTAAATTGTATTCATGGGAGATATTGTAACTTTTACTTATCTAAAATGAATATGTTTTTCAAAGTATTGGTTGCTATTTAAAATTTAAAATAGAATAATATATTAAAAAAATAATTATATTTTATTCACTCATTTTTTCAATTTTGAGAAAGGAGTCTTATTAAGCAATCGAATAATGATTATTTGAATTATAATATTATTTTACTAAAAATCAGAATTAAGGAAAATTACTTTTTTATTTATAAACCATTTATTTATGAATACAACTCAAAATATATCTCAATTTAATTGGAAAAAACATTTAATTTATTTAACAACAAAAATATAAAATTTTATGTAATTTATACTTCTGATTTTTAGACAAATATAGCACCAAGGAAGCTTATATAGTCATCATCATAAACATCAACACAAAACAATTTCTTCAATATCATCACTTCTATATTTCAATATGAACAACACAATCACTTTCAAATATCCATATCAATTACATAACTACAATATATCAAATTCAATCCTTTTATTATAATCAAGGGTTACAATTTGTATTTTTAATAAACAAAATCATAGATAGTAAGATATAATAAATTTTAAACTAATTCATCTAAAACATCTTATTGAGAGTTTACAATTTATTTCAACTTGATATTGTGAATCTAATTAACTTTTTTTTCCCACTAATATCACTTATTCCTTCAAAGTTTTCTCACTGCCACAAAGAAAAGTTAAGAATATCTATAACTTCCTTCATAAAATCTAGATAAAAAATTAAATATATCATTATAAACTTCAGTAACTATTAATTTTTCTCTATAATATTAGGCATGATAAGTCAATTCAACCTCAAACATACAAAAGAACATAAAAATCTTATTTTTGGAAAAAAGATAACTTTACTTTAATTAAAAGGATTTGGATTGATTTTATCTTATGCTCAGCAAACCTTCACGAACTGTAATCGGATATAAAAAAATTGATTTAAAAATAAAAAAATGAAAAGTTTTTTATAAATGAAAAAATAACTTTAACTTAAAACATTAAAATATTTATTTTTCATTTAATTTGAACTGCCCTATATAAATTTAAAAAATGATTAAAAAAATACATAATAAAAATATATAAATAAGTATTTATAAATTTTATTTTTCATATTTATGAATGTCAGTACTTTCTATAAATTCAAAATACACCTTTCTTAAGAAATTAACACGTACTTCAAGTATTGCAAATAAACTTATTTTGATTCAAAAACTATTAAATAAGTTATTTTACGCCGCTCAAATTCATTGACCTGTCATATTCTCTAATAAATTGTGAGTGAAAAACTAAGATATTACCTCAATTTTACTATGATTAACGATATATTACTCTAAACTCTGGAGTGATATATTTTTTTTAATTTTTCGATAAAAAAATAGAAACTAAATATATGACTTTTTTTTTTCGAATAAATTAGATGTGACCTAATATAGTGCGTGAGTGTGATAATTTTGTTTGGTACATATAAATTTATGCTGTGAATCTGTGATGTTAGACATTATATAAAATGGAATCTTTATTAAATTACATATATAGTCGTAAATTGAGAATGTTTCATGCCTCTCATAAAATAAACTTTCTTTCCTTTGCTAGGAACTGACAAAAACTTCATAATTTTAAGAAAGAAAGAAAAAAAAGTGAGATAATAAAATTAGAAAAAACTATGATTCAGGACTGAAATGCCAGAAAGGAGCACGATACCAATTTGAATTTCTTGTTTGTGTTTGTGGCTGTTTCCTCCACATGCCTGCAATTGGAAGTCACAAGTCACATTATTGTAAGCTTTTTATACATTTATTATTATTTTTAAATATTTCGTATAATGTATTTCACCGTTTGTGGATTCCTTTGCATGTTCCTTGATTTCTTTTTTTTGTTCTTTCTGCTTCCTCAATAATGTATTTTTTAAGCCAATTTTTTCTCTAATTTATGCTGTAATATTTAAGGTTTAGGAATGCCACATGTGTTAATTGAATGCTTAACTCAACTTTTATTTTAGCAGGAAAGAATGAGAAAAATTAAATAAAAATTTTAAAGATTGAAATAAATGGAAAATAAAAAATTGTAACTTTCTATCTTCTTTTTCTTTTATTTCTTTTAAAATTAATTAGAGAAACTTATTTATTTTTCTATTTTCTTTGCGTTTTAAAAAAACGATATTAATAATAGCGCACATATTTCAACATTTTAATTCCATATATTGAACACGCCATCATAAACTTACTATGTTTTTTTTTCCAAAATCGGTGTTTTAAAACGACAAAGTTTCTAAAAATCTATTTCTTTTTCAATACGATCCCCACTCTTATAATAATCGTTTAAGATTTATCTTTTATTCAAAATAAAAAATATTTATTTTTTTATTTTGAATATAATTTGTAGTGAGTTTGTTATTATTGTATGTTTCAGTTTTCTTTTTGCAATGTATATTTATGCGTTATTACAGTTTTTTTTTTCTGATCATAAATGATTGTTCTCTTAACATTAATTAAATTAAGTGTATAATTGGATAAAAATTGTATTATATTAAAATGTAAAAAGTACATTTAAAATGAATACATTCTTGTTAGAAAATTGACAATTAAAAAAAATATAATTCACTTTATGAAGCATTATATAAAATACAATGTTATTGTGTTAATCAAATCAACTATAACATCATACCTTATTTTTAGGACATAAGAATTATAATTACAGAATTATGTTTTATTGTATAGCATTAATAATGTATTAAGTAACATTTATGGAAATATTTTAGACATTTTATATAAGGACGTGTATTTTTTGTTTAAAAGATGTGTTTGAATTAAGTTATAAGTGTTTATGAAATTTGGATCATGTTAAACTTAATTTATTTAATAAGATGTTTAATGCGGTGCATGTGTTTTGAACGGTGGTGTAAATAGTAAATAGTTGTGGAAGCTTAAGTTGTTGTATTTTTCCATGGATCGAGTATAAAGAGAGTACTAATACCAAATAAATAGGGAGTGAAGTTATAAAGAAAAGAAGTGTCTTTAGAACTTGAGTATATCCTTTATTGTTTCTCCAGGTCAATAAATCCTCTCTCCTTTACCTTGAACCCTCAAGTCTCTTCTCTCTCACTCACTTTTTGTCTTTTTCCTCATTAGAATTCAACTTATAGAATAGAAAAAAGGGTATAGATTTTGAATTGTGAGCATTTTTTTAGGTAAGATTTTTCCTCCAAATTTTCTAAGCTTTCTATATCTTCCTTCTTTGAGACATGCATGGTGGGTTTCTTGGAAAAAATATATATATAGGGGTTGTTAAAGTTGGGTTCATTCTAGGTGTTTTGATGGTTAAGGTTGATTTTTTTGAAGTAACAAATGAACCCTTATAAATGAACCCTTATAACATGGTGCTTTGACTATTCTCTTCGATCCCTGTATTTTTTTTAAAAGTACAAAGAAGACAAGATAAGGAAATTTAACTTCAAATTTAAATTCTAAATTAAGTTCCAAGTGATAACATAAATTACGGTTGTGAATGAGATTTTGCATGTAAAATTGTGAGTAGGCGTTTGTTTGAAAATTGAGACTTGGACTTGATTTGGTGCTTGGGTTAGTTTTTAGGTTGAAATTTTTAGAATGATAAGATGTAGATGGATGAAATTATAAGAAGACGTCGATAAAATTCTACATGCTATACTAGACTTAACGATATGTGAAGTACAAACTTTTTTCCCAAATTGTAACTAGGTAAGTTTAAATTAATGATAACTTGATTGGTAAAAGTTGCATTTCATAATTATAAACCTAATTTTTAAAAAACTTATCACCTTAGCTTGATTGAGAGAAAGATCCTTAAATTATATGATTTTGTTTAGATTATAATGTTTATTATGATTAAGAGTGTATTAATTATTTTTTATGAAAATTAAGAATTTAATTAGCTTTAATTGAATGTTTACACATAGAAATCATATGGTAAAAGTTTGCATTTAAAACTTAGTTGTTTTGAATGTTTTAATAAGCTTTGGTTGTTCTAAAATTTGCACATAGACTATTCTTGTTCAAACAAGATAAACGATGTCAAGAGTAAAATCTATAGACATGGAACTTCTTACTCAATGAATCATAATCTCAAATAATAAGTGCTTCATTTAAGTGTATGCTTATTGTTTGAGTGAGAAATCATCATGAACAAGACATTTGAGTAAAAAGACTATTGTGAAAAATAAACATTTTCCTATAGGATAAGACTAAGTGAGGTGTTTTGCTCCAATAATATTTTTGTATATTTAAAAGACATGTTTTATTTATTTAAAAGGGGTTTTAAATATTTAGTGTTTTGCTTCAATAATATTTGAAAGACAAGCTTTATTTGTTTAAAAATACTTTAAATATGATTGTTGCATAACAATGTTATTATTTATAGTCATTTGTGTTTGTGTGCATACAAATTTTATAAATGACCATGAAGATATTAGGTAAGTAAAAGTTGATGAATGTTATTATATACCATTTTGAAAAGAATGAGTGTATAAAGAATTGTTATAAGTGTGTGATTTATTAATTAGGATCAAAATTGTGGGACCATTTAATATTGAACTCTGATTTGAACTAGATGTTAATTTTAAACAGAAGTCCTGATAATTATCTTTTTAAAATTATCGACTTTTTGAATTTAATTATTTAACTCCTTAATGATAGGACAATAAATAAATTTATGCCATTTTTAAAACAATTACTTTTCACAAGTTCAAATATTTTAATATAAATTTTATATAATGAATTCAAATTCTTTTAGCTTAAATTGTTTACTTTGTATTTTTTAAAATTATATATTGACACATATTAGTAAACAAACTACAAGACAAATAATAAAGAGAGATTTATAAATGTTTATTTGTAGAAATTCTATTCTCACACTTAGTGTGTAAATCTTGTGTGTTTAGATCATTACATAAATAAATATATATATATATATATATATATATATATATATATATATAAATAATAGTGAATTTTATCTTCTTACTTTCTATTTCATTTCTTATATATAAAAAACTAATTAAATTATCCATTTTTTATGTTAAAGTTTTATTTGATAATTTTATCCAAAAATATATAACATTTTATGTTATTTATCTTATTATTTCTATTAATGCATATCAATAAAAAATATTATTTTCTAAACAATTATATAGGTTGTAACTGTTATAAAAAAAATATGACAAATTATAAATATAATTTAAATTTTCACTTTATAATTAAATTTGCATGAAATAATAAAAGTATAAAATTCAATATGTAAGTCACGTTAATTTTTTTTTATTACTATGGATAATCAATGTATCTCATACATCATATACAATATATTATTCTATTTGCTATGTTTTTCAAGTTTCCGAATTGGTCTTATTTTTTGTGGTCATATCTCTTAGATAATTACAACGATCTCTATGAAATTCAATCACGAAACAAAGTTGTCTTATTGCTTCTCTTTTCTTCTCTCCAAGGTTAACTAGCTCTTCATCCTTTTTTTTCATACTCTTTTCCAATTTTTCCACTTTTTTCTCAAGTTGGCTCACTTCTTTCCTTAGGTTCAACTTATCCCCTCCTTCCTTGCTCACCTCTGCCTCTAATTTCCACAAATTCTCCCTTAATAATAATTCTTGTTCTTCTTTTTTATTCAACAACTCTTTAAGGTAATCCACATTGTCTTTAAGCTCTTTAACCTCGTTATTCCTTTCCCTTATCCAATCCTTCACAAACTCAACCTCACACATCATCTTAGTCACACGGTTTGCATAATCTTTCACATTTTCAATTGCCAAATCTAATCTATTTAGTGCAATAAATTCAAACCCATTAGGAATACATGTAGTCGATTCCTCTTTATGATTGGCAATTTTCTTTCCCATTCTTTTGTTCTCATCCTCATACCTTTGTTTTGTTATTTTGCAACTGTACTTATTTTCGTTGTTTAGTTGTTCTGCAACATGGATCCTCTGATGCAACAACTTGATATTGTCTTCCATTTTTCTTCGAAACTCTTCTGCCAATTCATTAATTTTTCTTTCTGCAGTTACTTGAACAAACTTCAATTTGCTAAAAACAATTTTAGCTTGTTTGTTCTCTTCACTAAGTTGTTCAATCGTTTTCTCTTGATCACCTATTTGGATTGTTAACTCGGCATTCAAATTTTCCATCTTTCTTAGGCTTTCAACATATTCTTTTTGGCTTCGTTCATTTTGTTGCTCCAACTTGGTTTTCTGTTTGTGCATAGTGTCCAACTCAAGTCTCATTTCATTAAGTTTTGCTTTTAAAGTCATAACTTCCATGGTAGCACCACTTTTATGGTTTTCATGTTCTCTCACAAAATTAGAGATCTCTTCCCCTTTTTGTGTCATTGTTGTTCTCAATTCATGGTTTCTTTCTTGAAGGGCCTTATTTTCTTCTATAAGTTCTTTAATCTCATAACTCTTTTCTTTTAACTTTTCTTCTAATTCCTTGATATGATTCATTTGACTCTCCAAATTTAGTTCTAGATCCTTTAGCCTATAAAGAAACCTTGTTTTCTCTTCTTCCATATGTTTCTCAACCAATCTCATATTGGTTAAATTGTCCTTTAGATTGTTTATCTCAATAAAATCTTGAGAAATTTGTTCCCTTTGGCTTTCCATCTTGGCTTCAAATTCTTTATTCACATTTTCTATGAAATCCAACCTTTCTTGCACCGTGTAAAGTTGATCCATCAAATTTTCTCTTTGAGTTGATGCTTCATTTTGGTCACATTTTATTTTTTCCTCCATTTCATTTTTCTGTGTCTGTAAGGACTTGGTCTCGAGTTCCAACTCACTAATCTTTGCCAACAAATCTGCAATATTGGGATTTTCTTCATTCTCATTGTTATTGAATTGTGCTTGCAAATCAAACACCTTACCTTTTTCCTCTTTCAACAACAACTCAAGTTTTAATATTTCATCATTCAACGAAATATTCTTCGAAGTTAGATGTTTAACTTCATGCGTTTGCTTTTCAACCTCCTGTTTTAGATCCTTTTTTTGGTTGCTCAAACTCTCAACCTCTTTCATTAGCAAAGTTATCTGTTCCTCAAATTTTGTTGCTTCAGCATCTGTACCATCACTTCTATCAAATTCATGCTTAGGGGTGTCAAAATCAGATACATAATAGTGTTCTTTCTCCGATCTTCTTCTATTACCATCTACTTCTTCTGAGGAAAAGTATTCAGATTCAGAGTCAGATGAAGACACAATTTTTTTTTTGTTTCTTTTGCGAGAAGCAGTTCTCTCAAACTCTTCAGTAATACGATCATATAACTCATACATTGATTGATGATTCTTGTATAAGTCATCTATCAACCCCATAAATTCTGTCCAATTTGTAGAATGTTTGAGATTATCATCTTCTAGGTTATGACTTTTGTTCTTAATAAATTTCAATATCTCAGAAATATTATTCTCAATATCTGCAAAAAAAAAAAAAAAAAAAAAAAATAAAATTTAATTAAAAAATTTAAAAATATTAATTTTTAATTAAAAAAAAAATTTTATATTTTTTTATTTTTTTATTTTTATTTTTTTTTTTTTTTTTTTTTTTTTTTTTTTATTTTTTAAAATTTTTTTTTTTAAAAAATTTAAATATCTCAAAAAAATTATTTTAAATATCTGAAAAAAAAAAAAAAAAACAATAAATATATATTTTAATTAAGAAATTCAAAAATATCAACATTCAATTACAAACACAATGAAATAAAAAAACTTTATAATAGTTCTATTTATAAATTTTTTTTACTTCAAATTTTTAAATGCCTTTCTTCTTTTTCTATCACATTAATTTGATATATGATAATTTACTATTTTTTTCTTCTTAACTTAGTTTTAACAAGTCTTTTTTTATGATATAAGAATTTGGGTAACTTTTTATTTTAGTGGTGATAAAATTTCAAAATTTTAATCTTGTATTTGAAAATAAAAATAATAAAAAAGATATGTAGCTTGCAACTTCATTAATAATTTTATTAAATCCAGATGGTTACTATATAACATGCAAAACATGTAACAATTGAGTTTCCACCTCATTATTTAAAACAACATTAACAACACGTTATTCTCTACCTTGTAACATAAAAAAAATATATATTTTAGCTTCTAATTTGTTATAATAATAATAAATTATTCCTTATGTTGTAACAACAAAGGCCTATTCATTCTCTCCTTAAACTAATTATAATTGTAATATACATTTAGTTTACTTCATTGAAATCAAAGATTCCTATTCTCTTCCTGGGCTCTTGAAAGATCTTAAATATCAAAGTTGTTTTAGTCATAAAATATGCAATCTAATAATGTGTTTCCTAACGTACCTACCAACTTGACTTCTTCATCCCTTACAAGATCTTTTTAAAAATGATAAATTCGCTTTGATATGTTTGCTTATCCCATGTGTTACTATATTTGTTTAAAAGTTTAATGATCACGTTATTAACACATGATGATCATGCTACCTTCTCCAACATGATTTAAGTTTCTAAAAAATTTTCTCATCCACATAGATTGACAAGTTCAAGCAACAACAATAATAAACTTTGCTTTAGTAGTTGAAAGAACATCAATTGATTACTTTTTAAATATTCATGACATTGCTTGTGAACTCAATAAGAAAATATAACCAAATGTATTTTTAGAATTTTTTTTACCTCCTGAGTAATTAGAATTTATGAAAAAAAAGTATTTTTATCCTCCCTTTGTAAAAAATTTCAAAGTCATTAGTTCCCTTTTAAGTACCTTAAATATATTTTTTCTTTTTGCAACTTGTAAATCAAACTAAGTTGATTTTAACATATACTTATTAGTTAAGCTCATATTAAACATTATATCAAGCCTTATAGCTATAAGATACATAAACTTCCAACAATTTACTTAAAATAAATATCATCCATAATTATACCATCAATATCTTTATTAATCTTAAAATCTGAAACAATTTTGACTTTTTACATGTTTATTCTAAAATATTCCAAAATTTTTAAAAGTTTTTAGTGACATTTTTTTAATTCATAAAAATCCCCTGTGATATTTGAAAAACTTCAATTCTAAAAAAATCTAATATTTCCTAAACTAATCATATTTAAAGTTTGCATCATAATTTTTTTGCACTCAACCATTATACTTTTATACCCACCAATACGAATAAAATCATAAGCATATATATTAGTAATTAATGTACTATTTTTATTGTTATCTTTTATGAACAATATTTTTTTTCATTAGATATTTTTTAAATCCTTATTACTTTATATTAAAAATCTAATATTCATAAAGGAAAACTAATTCCCAAAATAATAATTAGTTTTATGCCACTATTTTGTATTTAATCTTCTATAAATGTGAGCACGATCTAAAATCTTATAACAATATGATTATATATGTTTATATGTCTCTTTTTTTTCTTTTTTCTTTTTACTTACTTCTTTCCATAAGACAAATATAAAAAAGAATAGTCTTTAAAAGTATTCCTGCTAAGCTTATGGTAGATATAAAAATAAGTTTTTGTAAAGAAGTATTGTTTTGTTTTTAAAGAAGATAATTGGACATTTTCTAATTCTATTTCAGTGTTTATAATAAGTATATTCGATATTTTTTAATCCTTTTTCAGTGTTTATAACAAATATATGTACAAACCTGATTTGGTTCTTTGGAGGTCTTCAACATTTTCAGTACCGATTAGACTTCCAAAAAACTTGATTGATTTTCTTGAGTGATGATTTGTCATCTTTTCTATGGAACCATGAGCAAATATTATATTTTGAAATAAATAGCTGTGAAAGGAACTTTTGTTTGACTTGACAAATGATTATGAATCCTGAAATAAAGAAATGAAGATAAATATCACAATTTAAAATTATGTATCCATATAACAAGTGAGCAATTGAATATCATGGAAACAACTTCTACTTCTTATAAAAAAAATCCACACTCTTCTTATTCTCAAAATTAAATAATTTTTAATTACTTTACACTATATAATAATATATTTTTTTCTTTATAAAAATATTAAGAGATAGCCTCGATTCAGAAAATGATATTTAATTTACATAGAACCACATTGAAATTGTCTATTAAAATTTAGCAGTACACTAGTTACCTAATATTAATCTTATAAATATTGTATTTTTTTATGATGCTAATACATGCTTTTGTATATAGGTTAAAATGCATATAATTCTCTCTCACTAGTTCATATCCCCAAAATACAATATTAATTCAAATTATTACATTCAAATAATTGAGTTGTAGATTTTTCAATAGTATATGAATTTACAGCTTATGACAAATTGTGAGGTTATTATTTAGGGAAAAATGTACTTTATTTCTTGTATTTATTAAGATGCACACCAGACTACTTGCAAGAATTTGTAACATGTGGATGATTTAAAATGAAATAAATTTTTAAAAATGGTCAGTATTCATAAGTTTCTTTTTTTTCTACAAGGAAAACACTCCATCATGGTTTGACCCACACAAATAGTGATCTGATTGTTTTTGCCAACTTTCCACATTCCTTTGCAAAACAGGACCATCTAAGCCCTGTTCAGTCTTTTTCCCACAAAGATAACGTTGTTTGTTCAATCTTTCATATAAGTGTATATAACTAGCAGATCAAGTTGACAACACCAATCTACAAATTTCATGTATGTGGAGATGAAATATGCTAACACCTTTTAAAACCAAAAAATTGTCTATCATAGATATATGTATGACAAATTTCAATAATTGTTCGAATTCCTTCATAACTTATATCATATAATCAGATTTGTGTTAATTTGATTATTCTAAATTAAAATGAGAAACAGATTCATTCCACAGGAAAAGATTATGCCACAAATAAAAGGACAATACAAAATGTGAATGAAGGAAATGAATAAAAAGAGAGATCTAATGAAAGTCATAAAGTTTTGAGAAAAATACCTGGGATTGGAAGTTGAGATCCAGAGATGGAATTGACGAAGAGATATTGGGGAAGAAAATGCAGAAGATGAAAAGTAAAAGAGGATAAGGAAGAAAAGAAAATGAAGAAATTTGGAGGAATATCTTGGGCATTTCTTTGATGAGTCGAATGAATAAGCAGGCGTTATTGTCTTGTCTGGTGAGGGTGATAAAGTAATATTGGGATTTCTTTGGAATAAAATGCCCTTTAAGGATTCAAATTATTACGATCCAGAATCCCTTGAATGTTTCATACATGATTAACGAGATCTAAAAAAAGGTGCAATACAAAATTGTCTTATTGGTGGTACCTTTGAAAGGAGGTAAGAGGGAGGAACGTGGAAGAAAGAGAAAATTCAAGAACTGCAATTGTTTTAAACGTTTTAAGTTTTTTTCTTCCGCTAATTTAAAGAAAAATTGTTGAGTATTGTTCCAAAGACACTAACTAAGAAGTTGATATTTTCAGTGAAATGCATAAAAAAAATGCCTATTTACAAAAAGTTAATTCACTGTCATATTATTTTTTTAGGATTGAGAATTAAATTACTTTCAAATTTGCACCAAACACAATTGCTTTGAAAATATTTTAATTAAACTATATATTATATATTATACTTCTAATTTTTTTTATTGATAACGTATTAGTATTCTATAGCTTTTATATTTTATTGATTTGTATGAGAAAATTATGCCAACTAAAATGTAGACAATAGATTTGAGACAATGGATTCAAGTATTATAATATAGTTAACTTATAGAAATGAGCATGAGATTAATCACTAAAGCATTAATTTTGTTCAGCATAATTATAAGATAGTGTTATAACTACTGAGATTTTTTTTATCACTGTGAGCCACTGCAAATAAAATTTTTCTCTTTTCATGAAAAACCTCTCTCATATTATAATTTTATTATTTCATAAAATAATCACGTTCAATACTAAAAACATTATTAGAGAAGTATGTGATCAAACATTCAAATATTAATTATTAGATATATCTAATCTAGAAGATTAGTTTTAATAATTTTAACATACCATTAGTCAAGATACTCATAACCCACTTCTAAATGGATAAAATTATTATCATTTGCACCCCTTTTTCTATGCTAAAAACATCCCTCTTCTGACCCAGAAAGAGACATGTATTGATTAAAAATCTCTCTTATGGCTTTGGTATTGATTTTAGTAATTATTGTTAGATTGATGTTGTCTTTGAAATGTACCCAGGATGATTAGTGGGTGAGTTCGGTAGGATTTGGATAAAAAAGTTTTAATTGAAAAAAAAATTATCTATACATATGTGGTTCATTTTTTATCGAAAAAAAAAAACCTTTGGATTGGATGGATTTCAAGTTATCGTGTTACGGGCAAATTCGGATGAATCTAAACGAATACGAAAGAAGAAAAAAACATCAAATGGCATTAGTGTTTAATTACCTAGCTTGTTTGTGAGATTTAATGTTTAAATGAAAACATAGGGTACGTTGTTATCTTTCATGCAGAGCAATATTTTCATGCTTTTTCAAATGTCAATTCTTATTGATTTATCACAAGTCTTGATTTATGAATCCTAAGTATAAGCATTTGTAGTACTTGTTTTTTTTTTTTTTTTTTTTTTATAGTTTAAACATTTTTTTTGTTAATTTTTTTTTGAAGGTAAATTATTTTTTTTTTTTTTATTTTTATATTGTTTTGTTTTTTTATTTTTTATTATAATAATTTTTTTTTTTTTTTTTTTTTTTTTTTTTCTGTTTATAGTTTAAACATTATTATAGCTAATTTCACTTAGAAGGTAAATTATTTATATTATTCTTATATATATATATATATTTTTTTTTTAAATTTTGATTATGATACTTCTATGTTCTACAAAATTATTTCAAGTGATTCTTATTTTTAAAGAATCATTTCTAACTTCTTTCACACGTGATTACGACTACACACAAAATAATTATAACTTTTTAAAATGCACAAAGTGTATTATTTATCAAATAAAATATTAAAATAATTAATTATCTACTTTAAAAATGAAATATGTTCTAAATGGTGGGTTAATTAATGCCTTAAAAACTGAAACGTTTTGTTGTCTATCATGTTTCGGTTATCCATATTTGTAGTTTTGATTTTAATAAATAACTCAATGAAAGATTAAAGTAAAAAACTTGCTTCAAAGATGTTTTGTAATGTATTTACAATTTTGTTAAAAGATTGTAAAGTTTAAACAAAACAAAATATTAATTAATAGATTTGAATCTTTTGTTTTATGATATTCCAACTTGCATAAAAAAGAAAAAAAAAAAAAATCAACTGCGGCGCATGGCAGGTTTAAGGGGCCCAACTGAGACGTGGCACTGTGAGAACCATAGAAAAACAGTAAACAACGATCAAGTACCAACAGTGTTTTGTTTTGACCAAAATAGGAAATAACGAAGCAAATATCAGGAATTAGTGGACGTGAAAGGATAATCGTGCCCAACACTTTTGCATGTGTACTGTTCCATACAATCTCAACGTGGATCATTCACTGCCAGTTCTTAATATATTAAAAAAGGTAGTTTTTAAAACTCCAAAACAAATTTAAAAAATCAAATTATATTTATATAAACACATAATTTAATTTTCGAATAATTCTTTGTACCCTTAAACTCGCTGTGTCCCTCACCCTTTATACTTTCCAGGAACGGATATTCGGATAAAAGTGTTAAAATGACATGTTTCGATCAGATAATGTTATGTCTATAATTAACGGAAGAAATTTGGTAAAAAAAAAAAGGAAAAGTTAAGAAGAAAAGAGTTTTTTTTCTGGGGTTATTTACTTATTTTTATTACTGTAAATAGTTTCATTTTCATAAACGGTCATAGTAAAAAATTATGGTAGGTAATTTTAGAGGTGACTGTTATAAAGTTAACAAACCTGAGAAGTTGAAAGTTCGACTTAAAACGTGTTTGCGGAGTAAGAAGAAGCAAAGGAAACGTTGACTTGGAATGTAGCATGATGTGAATCACGAAGATTTGTACAAAAGAAAGAAGCCGTAAATTTGAGCATAACGGCTTCTAATTCTACCAACTCATGAATGGCCAAACAAAGCCTTTATTATCAGGTGAGCGGTGGAAGAAAAACCCACTCACAATATTAAAACCCTTTTCAGCGTTTCGTTTCTGAACTTTCATTTCGAACCTTTCTGTTTCAGCAGTGAGCTTTCAGCAGTGAATTTCTCGGATTGTTCTTGAATTTTGATTAGTTGATGTGAACTTATCTCGTGTATGTGTTTTTTTTATATGTTACTTGCATTTCGTTTAGGAAGCATTTGAGAAGCATGTTTGTGTAACGATGTGTCTGCAATTGCTAATTGTTTAAGTACCTTTGGCAGAACTTGAATCGGTCTGAAAGATAATTTCATGGCACGTGGTGAGGGGCATGTGGAGTGATAATTTTGACAGCATGGAGGAAGAGTTGGAGATTGGTGAGGGTGTGGAAGTGCAACATCAAAACAAAGATGATGGCTATTCACTAAACCCTGAACTCCCCGAAATATTAAAACCCCAAGAATGTGAAGAAATTTCACAAGATAGGAATATGGTTGAAGCAAGGGAACATTTGCATCCTGGTCTGTTTTCTGATGGTGCTGGTGTCATGGTTGAAGAATTGACGGTGAAAAGTTGCAATGGTTCTACCCTAGATATCGGTACTTTGAAAAATCCAGGGTCTTTGCATAAAGGCTGGAGTCCATGGCGGCATGTTTATCAGCCGTTTGCTGATTCGCGTGTGGGAAGGGATTGTATTATAGCTAGAAAGAAGTTTCAAGCTACATCTGGTGCTGGGGAGGATTTTGGGTCCATGTCTTCCCGAGAGATATTAGCTGGTAAATCAGTCGATTATGATCATGGCAATGTCGTGCAGCACTTGTCCGCTGCTGAGCATACAGCTGAACAAAAAGAGGATGAAGGTGATGCTCGCGAAGGAATGCAAACAAAAACGGTACACAAATCAGGATTTGTAGAGTATTTTAGTAGAAGTACATTGAAGGGTAAGGGTGTTGTATGCAAAGGTCCGTCTTCTAATGGTTTATATGTCGAGTCCAGAGATCAGAACCTGATGAAGTCTGGCATTGATATTCAGATGGATTCTAATGCATTCGTGAACTCCGGTTTAATGATTGCAGAGTCTCCTTATAATGCTACAGTGCCAGGATTTGGTGGATCTGACACTGATGGTGTGACTTTGAGAGAATGGTTGAAATCTAAGCACCACAAAGGAAGCAAAACAGAGCATTTAAGTATATTTAGAAAAATTGTAGACTTGGTTGGTGGTTCTCATTCTCAGGGAGCTGCAATGCACAATCTGTACCCTTCTTATATTAAATTGCTACCATCCAAGGATGTTATGTGCCTTGGGTTGCCAACTCAGAAACAGAAATTAGATAATATTGCGAAATCTGAAGTTCTTCAGCCAGAGAATTCTCTTAATAAAAAAAGACCGTGGGAGAAGGTAACATATTCCTCTCTTAATTTGCGGATGAAGAAACAGAAATTCATTGCCAATGATATTAAAGTCAATACAGTGGTATCACAAGATTATTGCAATGAATACAAGGAAGATATCCAAATTTCTAATCATAATATTCGGAGAACGTCTCGCATCCCTCACATATCTAATGCAGGTCCATTGCAATTGACTTCTTTAAATGAAAGATTGGAAGAAGAATGGTATACAAGTCCTGAGGGTGGTTGCACAATATTATCAAATATCTACAGTCTGGGAGTCCTTTTTTTTGAGGTGCATAGTCTAGACGGTGGATGCCCTTTTTATTAAATTAATTAAATATTCACTTTCTCTGTTATATTCTCGACTTCTTAAAATCGACGGGTTTCTAAAAGTACACGTCTAGGAATCATGTTTTGTCTGTATTTTGGGGGCAGGGTGGGGGGTATGTCTTCTTTTGAAATTTAGCTTGCAAACATTGTTGCAATGGGACATTGGCACTCTATACCCTTTCTCTATAAGAACCTAGATATGATTCTAACTATAACTTACTGAAGAGATTACTTATGCTCATTCAGTGCCAACTGTCAATATATTTGAATTCATTAACATTAAATGAATAATGAGACAATCGACCTGTAATTTACTGTTTGCTTTGGGCTAACTTCGTGCTAATACTGCTTGTTTGCACTTTAAGCAACTGCAATATGTAGCCTTTATTCTGATGCCTTTTTATTCCTTATTTATTCTGTCCATTTCTCATCATACATTAGTCTTTCCATCTCGTTTGCATCAGCTATCTTTGTAATGTTTTATTATGATTTGAACTGGATGCTGAATCTTAGCTAGATACGATGTTACTGCCTCTTTAGAAGAAGCTATGCCGTAAAATTTACTGTGTACATTTTATTGTTGTTTTTTATAATTATTTCCATATTATTAGTCCTGATTATCAGCCGATTTATTGTATTAGTTTTCCTAGTTACTGTAGGACAGTGATTTGATCCCAAAATTATTGGATCAATTAGTTTCTTTTACTTTTTGATCAGTTGATGTCATAATGAAAAAAACACGGTCTTCATACTTTCAACAGGTCCAGAAAACAAAGATGGCAAGATTTACACCCAAATGAACATCATTTAATGACATCTTATGCCATATTTATCTTTTCATTCTGTTAATGGTTCTCTTGGCGACCATGAGTATTTCTTGCTTACTATTTATCAAATCATCCCGACCTATATATTTGTCGCATTTGCCTGGTTATCATTAATTGATTTTTGTCTGTATGTTATTGTCTGCTTTGAGCATTGCTATCTCGTTCTGGATTGATGAAAAGGTCTTTACCTGAAATCTTTGCAATCAGTTACTTCTTGTAATAAATTTAATCCGTTAATAGTTTTGACAGGCCTTTTCTTTTTGTTAAATACTAATTCTTAGTCAATTCTTACTGAAACAGTACTGTAACATGAGTTTGCATAAAGTTAAGGACTGATAGTATTTTCGGTCTTTCTTTCAGTTATTTAATCATTTTGATTCAGAAAGAGCACATACTGCTGCAATGTCTGCTCTTCGTCGTAGGATTCTTCCTTCAGCTTTTCTATCAGATTATCCTAAGGAAGCTGGATTTTGCCTTTGGATGCTGTATCCTGAACCATCATCACGTCCAACAATAAGGTAAGGCTGAAATCTTGGGTATCATAGTTATCGGATTTACTCTAATTAAATTCAATGTAAAAACGATTACACAAACGGTAAGGTAAGGCTGAAATCTTATGCATCATAGTTATCGGATTTACTTAAATTAAATTCAATGTAAAAATGATTGCACAAACAGTAAGGTAAGGCTGAAATCTTGTGTATCATAGTTATCAGAATTCAGAGGTATTGCCAAAAGAACAGGCAGTTAAGGAGGAGATCCTGAACGCATGCAAGGAGTAGGTGATGTAGATAAAAGGTTTATGAATATTGTATGTCAAAGAGATAATAAAGACGTGTGTTATTTTTAGTAAGACATTTGAGTACAGTCTAAAGGAAATCAACGAAATCCCAAATTTAAATTCATAGCTAGCATACAAATGTTGACACGTGTTACATATGTAAAACATGCTATTTAACGGGATAGGATGGGAGAATGTGCGGAGAGACAAGGGAGGACTAATAGAAATTGAGCTCTAAAGGAGGTTTACCTTGGGCTCAATTTTCTGAGAGGGTTTCTTTTCTGATCTTGTTCTAGATAAATTTATGGGTTTTGTAAGGAGGTTTACCTTGGGCTCAAATTTCTGAGAGGGCTTCTTTTCTGATCTTTTTCTAGATCAATTTATGGATTTTGTGAGGAGGTTCCATTTTCTTTGAGTTCTATATCCACCAAAGACAACTATGATATCCTGAAGTTATAACTAATTTTGCATAACAGGGAGATCCTACAATCTGAAGTGTTAAATGAAACAGGAGAGGTGGACTGTGAGGAATCGTTATCAAGTCTTAACCAATACGATGCAGAATCAGAATTGCTATTGCATTTCCTTATCTCACTGAAAGAGCAGAAACACGTGGATGCCCACAAATTGGCTGAAGAAATCAGATGCACGGAATCAGATATAGAAGAGGTGGAGAGGAGACATGATTTGAGACTATCCTTGGCTCCCTCAAGCTTGGAGAACAACTCATCTTGTCGAATAGAGAGTGTATCGCTTCTCAAAGAATCTTCAAGTGCAGAAGTATTACCAGCAGTATACACAATTTCTAAAGCAAATGAACTGAGACTGATGAAAAATATGTGCCTACTTGAAAATGCTTACTTTTCTACGAGATCTACAATTAAGCTTTCTGGAACAGAAACAGCAACCCGCCCAGATAAAGAAGTACTGAAAAATTCTGACAACTTGTGTGGAGCTCAAAAAGACATGGAAAAACATACAGATACTTTAGGAGCTTTCTTCGACGGTTTGTGCAAGTATGCGCGTTATCATAAGTTTGAAGTGCGGGGTTTACTAAGAACTGCTGACTTTAACAATCCTGTAAATGTAATATGTTCTCTGAGTTTCGATAGAGATGGAGACTACTTTGCTGCCGCTGGGATATCAAAGAAAATAAAAATTTTTCAGTTCGATGCAATTTTCAATAACTCTGTCGACATCCATTATCCTGTAGTTGAGATGGTAAACAGATCAAGGCTCAGTTGTGTTTGCTGGAATAGCTACGTCCAGAACTATCTTGCCTCCACAGACTATGATGGTGTAGTTAAGGTTTGTGTGGCTTGCTCATTAGATTTGATACCATTTGAACTTTTGCTAACATCATTGGCATACATTCTTTGGTGTATCCATGAGTTACATTTTGGCATAAGCAGTTTCGAACCAATATGTAATGGTTTTATCTTCATGGGTCTAACAAATTTTTCACTTGCATATTTGAGATTAAATTTCTCCTGTGGGTGAGTTTGTTATACCTTTAAAGATGGGACCCCAACTTTGTGGATGAAATTTAAGTGAAAATTTTTATGGAAAATTCATCATTTAATTTTCCATTCCCATTTTAAGATATGTCGAACTATAACCCTAAAGGGACGAGTGGAGAACAAAAATATATTTTTCTCCAGATTGGCATCCACGTTTTAATTAGATGATTAGTAAATTGGCCAGTAAGATTATTTATTGACCTCAAGTTTTAAAAATTGGCCAGATTGGCTATATTTTAATTCAAAGATGAATCGCTTTTGAACTTCTTTAGTGTAGTATCTTAGAGTGCAGGTCCTATCAAGCAGAGTTTGTCTGATAAACTGGAATGACATTAATACTTCCTCCCCCACCAGAATAAAACAAAAGTTGGAATATTTTTCCTGTAGTATGAAAAATGTTACCATTTTTTGATTAGTTATATGTTCTTATTTTCAGCACTACTAATCGCATTGCCTAAATGGATGCATTTTCAGCTATGGGATGCCAATACAGGTCAAGTTTTTTCTCGATTCACCGAACATGAAAAGAGAGCCTGGTCTGTTGATTTCTCTCTGGTATGCCCTACTAAATTTGCCAGTGGGAGTGATGACTGTTCTGTGAAACTGTGGAGTATCAATGAGGTACGCTTAATCTCTTTAACCGGCATACACAGGTCAAGGCAAATCTGCTTAAAGTGTGAGAATTTGCATGACTGAAAAACGGTAATTAGAGAAACTGGGGTCAGTTATTGATTGTTGTTTTATCTCAAGTTGTTATGGCATTTATGAATCTGAACTCAGTTAAAGCCACAGCAAAAAATAACTTGATAATTTCTCCCTACAATTGATCCGGAGCTAATAAAATGTAAAATTATTTTGCAGAGAAACAGTTTAGGCACAATAAGGAATGTTGCTAATGTCTGTTGTGTTCAGTTCTCTGCTCATTCATCCCATATGCTGGCCTTTGGATCCGCGGATAATTCGGCTTATTGCTATGATCTTCGCTTTCTTAGAACCCCTTGGTGTGTGTTGGGTGGCCATCGTAAATCTGTAAGTTTTGTCAAATTCTTGGACTCTGAAACACTAGTTTCTGCATCAACCGATAATACCTTGAAGATCTGGGATCTTAACAGAACCTCTCCTGTGGGTCGATCAACTAGTGCTTGCAGATTAACTCTGACAGGACATACTAATCAGAAGGTTTGATTTTATATTTTGTAGCACTGATCGTAAATTATCAACGTGGCCTCTTTAAGAGTCTATTGTCACACCCCGCCAAAATTTGATTTAGAAAAAGAAAAGAAATTCACTTTTTTAGGGTGTTAAATGAAGCATTGTGATGGTCTGACTGAGTTGTGAAAAACAAATTTACAAAATTCAGATTTACCTGCCAAAATATTATTTGTTAACTATTCTGTTGAGCCACTCCTGTGGATTCACGTCAGAACGACTGAGTTAAGTACAACTCTTGCTATGACAGAATTTTGTGGGTTTATCAGTTGCTGATGGATATATAACATGTGGTTCGGAAACAAATGAGGTATGTATTATGTTCCATTATAAATTTGTAAGACAGCCTTTCAAGTCGCCAAATACAAAAGGAAATGTTATGCTGTTATTATTCATTTAGGACTTTTAATCATTTAAGTTGTATATAAACTGTTCAACATTCACTAATCTCTCTGAAATGAGAGTACACATCCTATTCCGTAACTTGTATATGCACAAATTTTGCAGTGATACCTATGTATGATCTTGCAGGTCTATGCCTACTATAGATCTTTTCCCATGCCAGTCATTTCGCACAAGTTTGGGTCCATTGATCCTGTTTCTGGTAAAGAGACTGATGACGACAATGGTCAATTTGTTTCAAGTGTGTGCTGGAGAGGGAAATCAGACATCCTTATTGCAGCCAATTCAAGTGGATGTATAAAAGTTCTACAGATGATTTGAGGGGAAGCTTGCCCTTGAAAAGGGCATCCTTACTGTTTGTACAGTCCCATATATAGTTTTAGTGTTTCACCCTTGTCACTCAAGTCTATCCCATCAACTTTCTCATAGTTCATCTAAAATTCTTTTGACGTCACGATTTCTCGTAGTTCAGGCATAATTATGAAGAGAAACAGTCACAATATTATAGCCAGATGTTTTAATTTGAAGGTTGGGCTTTAATCAAGATTTCAGTCTGCCATTTGTGGAAAAGGCTTGTTATACATAAAGACTCGAGGAGGATCAATCTAAAAACAGGAAGCAGATTCATTGTGTAAAAGATTAACAGTTCATAATGGACACGGCAGTAGTTTCTACCAACTTCTAGGTTCAAGCTTAAATTCAATATCACTGCATGAAGTGTGAAGTGTGCGTTTGAACTAGTAATTGTACTCATGTAATGAAATGTTTGTAGCTTAAAAGCAGCTTCTGAAACACTGACAGTTTCAAAGGAAAAACATCTTGAATTTCACCCGGTATTTTGTCAGGAATGTAAATAGTTTGGATCTATTGTGGCCAAATTCATCACTTAATCCAACAAATAAATCTTGGGTCGTGCTGCCTTATTTTATTTTATTTTTTTACAGAAATCATATTTTAACACCACTTTTCATTCATTCCATCCATTCTACACTTCTTTTATCTAATAAAATATTATATAAATAATAATATATTGAGGTGTCAAGTGAAGGTATGGGATGAACAATGGTGTTAATGTATCACTATTCTTTTATTTACTAGAATTTATGTAATCTAATCCATTTTTTATTAATTAAATTAGATTGGGTTGAGTTCTAAGTTTTGATTTTTTTTTTTTTGCTAGAATGTATAATTTCAAAATATTTTATTATAATTTTTTAAAATAGATTATGCTACTTGGTATTTAAAGGATTGAATAATTTAATACTTTAAAAATATACATTTTGAGTTAAAAAAAATACAATAAAATAAATATTAATTATATTATTATTATTAACTAGTGAAAACATGAGCGTTTATATGCATGTGTATTGACTCTTTTTTATAATAATTGAGGGTAAGATTGTCTAGACACTAAAAATAGTTAAAATATATTGTGAAGTTTTTTAATAATATAATGTTATAGATGAAAGCAGTTAAATGATATGATGGATAATGACATTTGGTTGCTTTAATTTTGTAATTTGCATTTGGTAAAGTTTTGAGGCTAATAACTAAAATTTATTACGAGGTGGGTATAAATCTAAGTATATATATTGTACGGCTACCTTTAAATTTTTATTTTCAGTTTTCACTTGTTTAGTATCTAAATTACATAAATGTATTTAAAGTAAAATTAAAAAGTATTGGCTTTCATGTATTTTAGTAAAAAAATTAGTAACTTTCTATATTATGTCAGCCTATTTCAATAAGACTCCTTCCATAAAGATGCTCGCATAAGATAACTCAAGTACTATGTAAAGATAGTAACATAATTGGACCCATAAAATCTCAATGTGATAAGTTGAGTTTCAATTGGCAATACAATAATTGGGCGTCATGTGATATTTTAGAATGTGAAGGCATTGATATCACAGAATGACATGTTTCTTCAAAAGCGTATGTCTTTGCAATGTGAAGTGACCACTATAATCTAGAGAAAAAATATTTTTCTTTCTGTAAGTTTCAACTTGTATGAATACTTGTCATGGTGTGGTATTGATGAATCATCATATGATCCTTGAAAATGTTGTAGGTATGTAATTTTTGTAAAAGTTAACAGAATAGCAGTGTCTCGTGAGTTTGATTCGTTTGGCTTTTGAAACAGTGGAATAGATTCGTAAGAAATAAGGAGATTAAAATAATATTAGTATTTTGGCAAAGAATAGAATGAAGGAGAGAGAGTGGAATAGGCAAACATAAGATGGGTGGTTTCCGAAACATACGGCCCAGAAGAGAGTGGTTTTTTCCTGTTTTGTCTCTCCCCCACAAACCAACTCTAACCACCTTTTTAAACGCAACAGTCTCTTCCCACGCATATCACATTACCTTAACACAACACAAATCTCACCTCTTCCTCTTACTCTCGCACCTTCATCTTTCCTTTCTTTTCTTTTCTTTTCTCTCTCTTCCGCACCAAATAGAGAGAGAGAGAGAAAGAGAAGCGACTGCAATTTGGAGATGGCAGGTGATTGCAAGCATTCCTTGGGATTGGGAGTTGTGGCCATGGTTGCCCTTCTCATTCTTGCTCTTTCCATGCCTGCTGCTGTTCAGGCTCAAACAGCAGCCCCTGCCCTCGCCCCTTCCAGCGACGGTGCTCTTCTAATTTATTATTACCTTTTCCTGTTTATTCTTCCAAGATTTCCCACTAATTTCCTTCTACCACATTCTAAACCCTCCATCTTAATACTAATAAAATGTTTTAAGCAATCTGTTTTTCAAGCTATTGAGTAAAACTAATCCAATGTCTAAAAGCTTGGTGAATACTTTAAAAAATTGAAATAAAAAATTTCTGATATACTAAAAAGTAAGTTAATCTAATGATTCTTTTTGTAATTCAGGGTCGTCTATTGATCAAGGGATAGCATGTACGTTGATGTTGCTGGCTCTGGTACTCACATATATCATCCACTCGGCCTAAATTTCCTCCAACTTCTGAATTTGGAGCAGAAGCTGTGTTGTGTTCGTAAGTTGTAGGGAAATAAGTGTGAAATGTAATACTGGTGTGAGTTAGAAGACTCGGTGTTTTGTTTAGGTCATGTTGGGCCATTTACTGGCGAGTGGTTGTGGTCGGTACCAGGTTTCAGACTTGGCTATTCTTGTCAATGCTTTTCTCTAAGTAATATAATGGTTATCTTGCCTTTAGCATAATAAGAGAGCATAGCTGATTGAAATCTGTAATTCTGGAGATAAAAAATGACTAAAAACAATTCACTAGAAACACATCATCAATCAAATACAAAATATTTTTGTTTTCATATAATGATATAACGATCACAGTTCTCTTATAAACCTAGAAAAACCCATCCATTAAAGTGCTATATTTGTATTGGCAGTTAACTAGTGACACATACGTCGAAACAGGTCATAGATTCCATCCAATCTTGCAAAAGGATTCAGTTTAGCTGCACTTAGCCCTGGGTCATAATTACGATTCCATCCAATCTTGCAAAAGGATTCAGTTTAGCTGCACTTAGCCCTGGGTCATAATTACGATGTGGTTAGTTTAAGAAAAACTTGCATAACATCCGATGATGAGAGATGCAACGCAAGCAACTTCCTTAACCTCTCATTCAACTTAAACTTGAAACTAAAAAACTGTCTAAATCAAAATTATTCGTGAATGTTTGAAATTCTAATTTGAAACTAAATAGCTTCTGGTACATGAATATATGAATTAGAAGGCACTTGTGAAGCAATGATGATACCAATGTATAATCAAGCCTTCTGGCTACTGCTTTCAGTTTTCTGTTTTTCTTGTCCAGCTAGGGAAAAGTTCTTCACTTTCTGTAAATTGAAGTGCCATAAAGAGACAACTCCGAAGTGAGTGATTATGCTGAATCCACACAATACATATCAAGTGCAACTCCAATAAAAATGTCATATAAGAACTTACTTTACATTCTAATGGAGACTAAAATAAGTAGTTTTATTAATAAGAAAATCATTACTTGATATTTCATCACACGCATGATTGGTTATGTACGTGTACCAAATAAACATATTAACTCTTAATTTTTTCCACTAATGAAAAAACAAAACCCGCAAATTGACAAATACAAGATTTCTCAGAGAAGAATAATTAAAATTCAAACGAGAAAGGAAGAAATAACTGTTGGGAAATATTGAGATTTCCCCCTAATAATATTGAATATTAAAATTAGAGAAACTAGACAAAAAAAAATTTTGAACGGAGTTCAGCAAATAGCTTAATCTCCGGGCACCACACAATGGTA
>Ga0099825_1001539_pt1 | contig 29646 bp, 20 predicted proteins | sample SiratroredBW_FD_76838 | JGI IMG/M metagenome (GOLD analysis project Ga0099825, IMG submission 76838) | Root nodule microbial communities of legume samples collected from California, USA - Siratro red BW | ecosystem: Host-associated > Plants > Roots > Nodule | place: USA: California | collected...
AAAAATAAAAAAAAATTAATAAATATATATTATTTTAAAAAAATAGTAGTATATTTTATATTATTATATATATATATATATATATATATATATATATATATATATATATATATATATATATATATATATTTAAAATAACGAAAAAATTGCAATAACATAACATTGATCACACTTGACCACTAACTAATACCCTAAAGACCCATGATTAACATATGATTAGGCTTTGACAAGGAAATCCGATCGTTAATTTAAATAACAATCGAAATGATTCAAATAGTGACTAATTTTGTAGGTAGCTAAATAGCATTTTTTAGTGATTATTGGTTAAATTGAAAATGAAATATGATTTTAACTCACATTCAACCTAAAAGGAAAAGTGTAGTTCATGCAAGTTACAATCAAGGTACAATACCATCTATTATTTTTATTACTAATATGTGCTTGTTGGTGGCTTGATGCTATATATGTATCTTCATCAATTAGGTTTTATACATACAATTAGTAGCCACTCATACATCATTATCTATCCACTGTACCTCTTTAGAGAAAGTTTTTGGATCGTTTTCTGGGTGTTTGAAAGCTAAGAATGATTTGCATAAACCATTCATATTTATGGCATACACAGGGAAATGATGAACCTCGTATACTTTTCCCCATCTTCATTATCACTTCTCACCATTTTCTTTTCGTTAGTCAACAATACCACCAAATGCTGCTGTCATCTTCCAACTGCACAATTTTACTACCATTCCTTAGCTTTTAGCTAATTTGAGCATAAAATTTGTGATTATAATTTAGGATTTGTATATAGTAATGCATTTTTCTTCTCTGATTGAAAAAAATGAATGACTTAGGACAACATGGTACGTCATGATTTAGGGTGTATTCGTATTAGTTGGATGAATATTTGGTTGAGTGAGTGATGCAAAAGAAAGAGAATGGAAGAGCAAATAAAATATAGTAGCATATATAGTTGCATACAGCTGTGATGATGAAAAAAGGCAGTGCTTTGCTGTTTAATGATTGTGTTTGATGATATGAAATTTTTAGTAGAAAATGAGAAACAGTTTGGCATATATGTGTGTATGAGCATAAGAAGGACTTTGATAAATTAGTAAATGGAAAAATTGTTTGTGTGAGAGAGGGCATATATAAGATAATTAGGAAGGCGTGGACCACGTGCATGATGGAAGGAAGCAAAACAACACAATGTATTCCCTCAGCCGCCGGGACCCACGACCACATTAAAGAATGCAATTTGAATGTGATGTTAAGTGTTTTGTCGGTACCCTTCTCTCTCCTCATCCTCCTCCACCTCCCTCTCTGCATGTCTTCACAACTTTCAACAACAACACTTACAAAGGTCAAAACTTTGCTGCACAAGGGGTATATTTGATGCCAGTTTTTGTGTTTTTCCATATATAGTTTAAGCACACCATATCATGAACCCTAACTTCCCATATGTATTTTAAAATTGGAGTTTAGGTGAGAGACGTGAAATTAAATGATATTAATGGTAGCCTAAACATGTACGTTAGTTCAATAAATGATAACACTGCTCCGCGTGTTATATTCCAGATGTGACTGCTCAGCTACAGATCAGTAAACAGATGTTGACAGCAATTTGTATAACTGGATCAACAAAAAGAAAAAAATGGATTAACAAGGTATTTGAATTACTTGTAATGGACAAATTTAAACTCCTAGGGCTTTATGCATTAATGTGAATCGATTCCGAGGTTGTACTGAGCCATGATATTGGTTTTATTCATGGCATTACGTAGATTTCATGCTTTTTGTCTGAAAAAATTGTGACCGACTGATAGCTTGGATCAATCTTGTATTATCCCAAGTCCCCTTCTTCTTTTTCACTTCATTGTGATGCTGTTATTATTATTATTATTTTCAAGGACTCAATCATGTTGGTGGACAAAACATAAAAGTATATCACGTCGTTTTCATTCTAGTTTTTTATGTATCCTTTTAATAATCCACATGCTTTGCATCTGTAAGCCATCAGCTCATTGATTTCCCCAGGAACACTATTCTTTTATTTCAATAGAACCAAACCCTTTATCACTTTATTGCAAAGCCTTATTGTTCTTCTACCACATTAAATATTAGGCTGGTAAATTCTCAGATTAAATCATGTTTTAGAAAAGTATGATATAAAATGTTGAATGAAGGCATGTGATTATGGAAAAAGTAAAAGTAGGTTTAGGAATACAAACATTGAACGTATGAAACGAGAGAAGGTTTTAAGGTGAGGAATAATGCGATGAGATTATCAATAATTGAAACATTACTATCGTAAAAAGCAAGTTAAAGAAAAGAAAATATATTTTAATAAAATGATTGGGTTGGGGTGTTGAAGATGAAGATATTGAGTGAATATTGGACCCACATGGAGTGGATTGGTCTCGTTTTGGTTATGTTATTTCAAATGGGTACTCCCTTTCTCTTATTGTCCTTAACGAACCAGACGACAAGCTTCCTCTGTTTTGGTTGAAAAGTCTTTGGCTTCCTCCAATCTTCAAAATGTATCAAATTACTGCAACTTATTCACCTTTCTCCAAAATTCTCACTCACTTGGTATCCGATGTTCCTCTTTTTTTTTTTTTACTTTCTCACCTTATCAAATACCAAAATTTCAAAAAGTGAATCATAGATTGATCCAAAATAAAGCTGGATAGAAAATTTCATATTTTGCTTCCACTTCATAAAGTTCTTTTTTAATATATTTTCATATTTCAAAAGTTGCAATGATTTTTTATATATGTGCAAGCAAACTGCAATTTCAATTATTTCATTTTCAGTGGTCTTACAAAAGTTGTGTCTGCGAGTGGGGAGATAAGGACACACCAATCAATTTATGAACTTCCTAAGAAAAGCAAAATGTTATTAACCATGTTGTAGGTTTTTGATGTTGACAATTCTAAAAGAATAGAAAACTCCAAGAATGGGAACAAGGGGGAATACCAAAGAGAATACCAAAGAAGGAATGGATTCCGAATGTAATGAATTAGAAGGAAGATACATAAGTTTACAAAAATGAATTTGATAAAAAAAATTAGAATTTAGATAAAAACATTCTTATTTACAATTAACTACTAATTGTTCTAATTATCAACATTAAAACAGAAAAAACAAAGTAACCAGCTAAAATGTAATAAATGCTCCCTCTTCACATAATCCTTGTCCTCAAGGATTAAAATCTAGATACTTCTTCTTAAGGTCATAAAAGAAGTTTCACTTCAGCAATTGGTGCTTCCATTTAACAAGGACTTTGGTTACAACTTTGTTTATTTTTTTTTTTTCTTAACAGTCTTTCGATTAAGAATTAATTATATAGACAATTGAACTTGCACACCTTGAAAAGGCATTATTAAATCCTTCCAGAACTGACTAACAAAAACCACATCTCTATTACTTGTGATAAAGTCAAGGAAATCATGCAATTTAAACACATTATCAAGGTAACATTGGGCTACTTCAGTAGCAGAATAAGAGTGGCTTAAGGTCATAAAGTGGGATGACTTGATCAATTTATCCACAACCACATAAATGACTTTTTTACCATGAGAAGAAGGCAATCCTTCTATAAAGTCCATTATGATATGCTGCCAAATCCTTCCATGTATTGGTAAAGGTTGCACAAGTCTTTATGTCTCTGCCATACTCTTCACATGAAGGTGTCTAGTTCATACTATTGATGTTGACAATTCTAGGAGAACAGAGAACTCGAAAATTCGAAGAATAGGAAATGTAAGAAAATGAATGAATTAGAAGGAAGATCCTCAAGTTTACAAAAGTGAATATGCCGAAAAAAATTACAACTTAGATCAAAGCATCCTTGTTTGTAACTAACTACCAATATTAAAATAGATAATAGAGTAACTAGCTTAAATAAATCGTTGGTTATATATTTTCCTTTGAATGTTAATGAGTGCAGGCTTGCATGGCGAATGTCAGTTTATAAACTAAGATTTTATTGATGCAAATAATTAATCTCAGGCACAAATTGTAACCAAAAAATAGGAATTCGTAGTTAACACAATTGCGTTGCCACTAAGAACCATCTGTCACTGAGGCAACAACTGCTGTAATTGCTCATAGAAGTATCTGAATTTAAGAAAAAGAAGTTTAGAAACACATTAAAATACGAGGTTGTATAGTCAATCACACTATTAATAGTCCATAGAGTAATAAAGAGAAAGTGACCCACGCAAGGTTGCAATGCAAGTCTCAAATCTTATCCGATTCACCAAATTTGTCCTCATGCCTCCTAAAATCTGGAATCAACTGGACACACTATAACAAATTTAGGTCCCATTTCTACCCTTCTTTCCAGTCCATCCACTCTCCATTAAAATCGCCTGTCTCCATAATCAGCTAGCTAGGACATTTGATGTGATGTTAACTTTTATTTAAAAATTGATCAAAAGAAAATACCATGTGAACAATTCCTTGCCCAAATATTAAAAATGATAGGAGGATGGATACCTATAGCTAAAGTCATCACGGTGCCAAGTTTGTCTTCACAACGTTTTTATTAGAGGGCCCTACCTGCTAAAACTGTAGCAAACACGTTAGTAAGGAAGGTCAATTACCTTTGTATCTAGTCATTCTACCAAGTTTGTTGTGAGTAAATAAAATGGTGTACCTAGATAACTTTTAACTCCTAAAAGAGGAATTGAGAATAGAATTTTGTGGAGTTGAAGAACACAAAATGTAGAAGGCATACTTATTTTTCATATATGGCTTGCCTTAAATGATTGCTACATTCACTGCGCAGGCAGAGACTACTACTTATAAAAGTGGAAAATTCGGATCTTATGCAGCTTTGCATCACCCAAAACGTTTATTTTTAAACAAAAATGATCGTACTTTTCATGTGGGACCTAATATTTTTGAGTAAATAATAATTCCAAAATTCAGCTGTTTGTATATTTGGTTTCAAGTTTCAAATGTAACTTACTAGTTTAAGGCCCAAACATGTGGCTTATGAGCTCATATTTATAAATCACTGTAAGCTCTAGCTTTGGCAGAAGCACTTTTCTTAGCTCAGGCTCTTTAATCAGAAGACAACATCTTCAATTCTAACAACAAAGAAATCGTGATGATCCACTTGGGTGCAAAGAAAAGATCAACCACACAGAAGTAACATACTTCCATTCCGTGTTTTATTTTTTAGTTTTTTTATAATGTCCTCGTTTTTATCTCTGTATCCTTATAAAAGAAAAAAATGTTTGGATCATGAACCCCACCTCCCATCTTACACAGTCCACCACTGTCACTTGTTATGGGTTGCTATCATTAATGTTACTCCAAAGCTTTTACTTGTGAATAGACAGAATCTTAAGCTCTGTGCCTGCTCAACTACAAGACATCATCGTGGTGTCGGACATGCTTTGTCAAAACCTCACAGTACCACTCCGAAGTTTGGCTCACTTTAGGTTTGTTTTAGGAGTATATAATAATAGCTTTTCTTCTCCCACCTTTTCCGATCATGGAAGTAGGGCAGAAAGTGAAGCATAGAACGTACAGCATGCAGGTGTTAATTTTACTGATTGAAAGTGGTTAAAGCTTCAAAAATCTCAAAGGACCAACTACTCAAGTTCAACAATCAGTTTCCTGCCGCAATCGACTAACTACCTCACTTGTTGCAGACCAGACTGGCATTCACGGAACTGTCAAACCAGAACCTGGTTATGCTCTTCTATTGTCTACAAGAACGAAAGTTTGTGAATAAACTATTTTTTTCAAAAATTAGAAAATTATATAGAAAATATCCTATAAATTAAATTAATTTACGAACAAACTAATTTAAACTAATAAAAAATGATTTATTTATTTATTTTTATTTTTCTTACCTGCAATTTGTCCAATATATCCATAATTCACATTCCGAGTATTCATTTCCACGTAAAATATATTGGAAAAGTTATGATGGCATTTAAGCCATGCGAGACATCCTGTGAAATTAGTCTTGGGTGATGACAGAGTTGCGAGGTAGTAAAAAACCATTAATGTATTGTGCTCTATGCAAATCATCATGTGTGACGACGGGTAATCATGTGATATACGTAGAGAATCACACGACAGCTTATAAAGTTAACCACTTCAATCTGATCATATACATTATTAAATAGAATACCATTTAATAAAAGTTAAAGTTTTAAAATACTAAAATTCAACTATTTTTATAAATAAATAAATTGAAAGATTTAATTATTAAATTCAACAATGTCAAAATTTATACTGTATCTAAGTATAAATTGTTATATAATTCAACATTGTAATTTTTGTAATAATTTATCTCTAAATAGAAATCAAATTAATTATTATAAAAGTGACCGTTTTAACTATATAAAATTAATTTCAATACAATTTACCCTCTTTTTAACCGTAGTCAAAATAACTAAAGTACAAATTACCTTTTAAATTACAATGCAATTTATTTATTAGTAACCAAACTAATTATAATAGAGCTTATACTTTTTAATTAAATTAATTATGATACATTACCCTTTCGAATCGTGTAATAACACTGCCCACTTTTAATTATGAGTATTAATTATTCCCGTTGCTCACAAGTGCAGAAATTATATATGATATTCTAGAAAAATACTAGTTTGACATTATTATTTACTTATACTCCTAATTGACACTAAATTTTATTAATAAAATATTATATATAAATAAAATAATAATATATATTAGTATTAAATGGTATCAAAGATGAATAGTAATATCAAAATATCACCATTTTTTTTAAAATGATATAGATCTTGATTTCACCGATAGGCATATCACCGGGAGCAAAAAATTAATATAGTTGGTTTCACGTTGAATGGCAGTAAGTTGTACTGCTGTCCAAAAATATATCAGATGATGTGAGGTTCCGTTACTTCATCTTTAGCAGTTTGAGCTTTCAATATCTTTCGCAAGGCATCATGACATCTGGCAAGTCCAACAAATGACCAAAAGAAGTAACTGTCAAGCATTTTAATTTAGAAATGAGAAAAGGTTCTGGTTGTAATTTGTCTTACCTCCAAGGAAGATGATCAAGGAACATAGATGGTGAAACAATAATATCTTTGAAGCTTTCTCTATCTGCGATGTAAGCTCTATAACATTTTTCACTCTCCTGCATTCTCCACAACGTCCTAAGATCAGATTGTGATCTTTTCTTCTCCAGTACAATATGAATTACGAAACCAGGTAGATACAGCTCCGGGGGATCATTGGAAGACGGATTTTCAGAATCTGGAACAGTATCTATAAACTGAGACACTGGATCATCAATTGAACGTGCATCTTTAGCAAAAGCATTTGTAAATTTGGCATTATCAATTCCAACAGAATGATCCCTTGCCCTAGCGTCAGACCAAAGTGAGCATTCTTCGTGCTCATTGTCGAGGCAATCTTCACTATCATAAGACATATATTCACCATAGTCGGGTATAACAAAACCCCCTTTACTAGTCTGAATCTCCTGTTCAATGCTGCCTGTTGCAATGATGGAAATCTGTTTAGAGAAAGCACCTTTCACAAACTGAGTTCGATGAATCATGGAAGAATACACATTATTTCCAACACTCAAGGGTGACATGCCTACTATGTTATGAAAGATAAGACACCTTTATTATCAGTTTCACACTGGCTTCTGCAGATTTGATGGTTTAGATCATCCTTGACGGCCCCTGATTGATACTCGGATTCATTCTCAGCCTTGGAGTTATTTCTCTGATATTTGCTTAGGTATAGAAACCTGCGAGCAAGTTTGAAAATCATGGCACTATCTGCTTTAGGATCTTGTGATAGTGATGTGATTGCGGCTGCCCTTAGCCGCATAACGGATCCAATTGAAAGGCGTGATGAAAATTCATTTCCAAATATGATGCTGCATCATAAAGAATAAATGCAAGCAGAAAGGAAAGTGAAAGTGTTACCAAAAGAGTCAACCAAAATCAAACTTTTTACTAGTACAATTACCTTGTCACAAATTCTGAGCATGCATTTGCCACAACTAAATCCAGACAAGGGAGTGGCCCATATGAATAAACGTGCAGATTAGGGTAGCGGTTATAAAGCTGTGGAAAAGACCAGAATTTACTTGGAGCTATAAAATCAAATGCTTAAACACGGTAGCATAAAAAAAAAGACAAAAAGTGCATGGAAAATTTTTTAAGTGCTGAATGTTCAAAACTAAAAGGAAATTATTTGTATTTAAAATATAAATGATGCAATACTAAAGGAAACAATGGTGATTTAATGACTAAATAAATGTTCATACGAGTTTATTAAATAATCTTCCATTTATGATTTTTTAAGTCCTTCATCATTTTCAATGCTTAAAAGGAGTTTTTAAACAACCCCTTAATCTTATCTAACATGAGTATTAAAATCAAATAAGGTCATTCATGCTACTATCTTCAATCATTTTGTGGATATCTCACTTGACTAGAGATAAAGTCAATCTACACTATATAAGAAGGTGTAAACCTCACCTTACAAGTTAGTTTTGTAAAGTTAGGTTAGCTTTAAAGTCTACTTCTTAATATGATATCAAAGTCTAGTTATCACATATGAGTGTCATTTGATTAACCTCTCCAAATAGCAATTCTTTAAGTAATTGTTTAACCTAAACAGCTATCCAAACACAACACTAATTAAATTGCATACCGTGAAGAAATAAATTTAGATAAATATTTTATCCAATTTCTTTTATTAGTTTTAGGACAAATATATGAGTTGAAACAAAAGGAATGCATTTTCTTTTACATATTCACAAAAGGTAAATTAGCTTTTTATGTTATCCATGATTTATAGGTTTCATGATAGATTTTTGGCTTTGCTAAGAATCCAGTACAATTGGGATGTATAATTTCCAATATCTCATTATGTTTTAGTCAAATCTCTTTCGATGGATGCTGGTTTTAGTTTTAATTATAGCAACTCTCGTCCTTGAGTAAAATCTGATTAAGATTCAGAACTTGAGGATTTGCAAGATTGTGACAAGGCTAGAACTCAATCCCATGCTAGTGACCTCAATCCAGCTTCATATTGCATCTACAATCTGAATTTTCGAAGGAAGCAGGGAGTATTCGTTATGCATATATGTTTTTTTTTTTCATAATAGACTTTCAATGAATACCTAGTTCTCTGAAGCAATCAAAGTAGCAAATTATGTTTACTAAAGCTGATAAAAAAAATGTTTACTAAAGAAAAAGAGTAAGTAACTATTCCTATTTAAGTCAGAAATGTCATACTTGCAGTCCAAGCAATGCAGCTATAGCGCCCCCAAGCGAATGCCCAACTATCCGGACATTATACCCAAAGCATTCACAACCAAATCCCAGTAATTTAGAAAGAAGTCCATAGGATTCAGAGTCTGCATTTCCACTTCGAAAAACAATTTTTGTCAAAAATGAAATTTATTTTGCGTAATCAAGTCAAATGCTTTTAAATTAAATACAATTTCAGTTCCATACATTGAACGGATAAAAGGTATTATGTTTTACTTAATGGGTCTTGGTAACCTGTGCCCTAAGGGCACTGCTTAAGGAATTAAAAGAAAAAGGTTTTTATAACAAATCATGTGAGAATGTACTAGAAAAACAAACCAAAGAACGCATTTTTATGCATTCTAATAAAGACTTTCCCCTTTTAATTCCTTACCCAGTTTCCTACTTAATTACCACATTGGCCAAGGAAAGAGGAAGAAGAAACAGTTTGATATGACCAACTCTCCAGAACAAAGAACCACGAGTTTAAAAAACCTGAAGTATTTCTTACCAGGCCTTTCAGGATTTCCTTCAATCTGCATAAAAAGCTCTCGTGCAGCTTCAACTATGCCAGAATGCCCATAGTGGGGGAATGATGAAGTCACATTTTTCTTTATATCGTGATGAATGTAGTTGCAACTGCAAACAGAACATAAAATATTGAAGTGAGGGAGCAGAATATTGTGTTGGACCATAGAAAGGATCTATACAGTTTGGCCCATATAAAACTATTACACATTGGAACTGAAACTATAAGTTATATTGAGAAGATGATTTCTGCAGATAAAAGTAACTCAATGGGGATGTCATTATTCGTTAGCCTTTGTTTATAAACAGTTTATAATCATGCAGCATAGCATAACATGTCATAATTCATTTTCCAGGGTATGTATGTGACCACCTTCCGGGTCATTGAAAACCAATCCGACAACAATACCAGAGGATATGGACTTGTCCTAAAATTTAGAAGTTCAAATTGCATATTAAAATTTTGAGGATTGTTTATTGCTTTGTGTATTGCTCTATCAGATTCAGAGCAGTGTACTGACTCAAAAAAGTTATTCTGTAAACAAAACTTGGCTGTTTTTTTGGTGCTTAAAATATTATAATCCTAGTAGTACCTTCATAAGCTTCCTACTTTTGCCCCATCATTCTGAGGGCACAAGGTATTGGTAAATTGAACATGTTATTATAAGCAGTGACACAGTACACGCTAGTTAATTGAAACAGTTATCTCCTTGAATCTTGATCGATCACTTCCAAGACAAAGTGGCTTGAATTGATGCAAATATTGTTGTACAGTATTCCCTGTCAATAGGCTTGTGATTTGTGGTTTTAGTATACATGTGATAAGCACAAAATTCTAACACAATTTTGTATTCCCAATCTGGGTTTTCTCTCTTTCTCACTCATTCATCACACTTGGTAGTTCCTATACAATATACAACTATCAATAAAAATATCTATCACAACTCCGATCTAAAATAGCTCAAGGATTGGAATAAACCTAGCATTGCTATATATGCACCATTCAACAACACAGCATTTGCCAACAAAGTAATCATTTTTCTACCATTACCCAGACAGGATATAAGGATAGATGCTGATAAATTGACATTAAAAAGAAAGTTGAAAGCAATAGTTATTGGATTCTATCACCCCCTCACCTTTTCTAGGAAACCTTGTATGTACATTCAGTATATGTGTTATGAGCTGTAGCTACTAGTGTATTACAATGTTTACGACCTGTGTGAATTTTATCAATGAATTAATTGGGAATTCTTAGTAACATTTCACCACCATCCTAAGGTTATCTATTTGTTTAAGAAAATGGTCAGAGGTGACGAAAGTAGGAAGAATGAAAAATACTTGATCAAGCCAGCCAAGTCATCTACAGAAAGGCAGCATTCCTTGCATAACCCATCAGTTATTAGGTCCTCTGGGGTTTCAGTTCCACGTACAGCAATTACTACAGATTGTAGATGATGTAGAACCACAACAAAATATGCAGCTTGACACTTGACCTGGCATGGGTATCTAAATAATTAAATATAGATTAAGCCAGTATAGTATAAAAACCGAAATATTCATAAATCATACATAAATTTAGTATATTATCATCTCAAGTTGGATAGGGCTGAGTTTCCCCACATTTTAAAATTAAAAATTTACAACCTTTAGCAATCAAAATACAAGGACATAGACTGATGAGTTCAAATGAAAAGAAAAATGGGGTAGTCGGTCAGTTTACATTGTAGGTAAAGTAGCCCAATGATCAAACCAAAATCTACAAAGTTCATAAATAGATCTATACTTACCGGTTCATTTGTTATGTTCATATTTATCAAATTAGTATGTTAAAAAGTAAAAACCCACTTTACAAATAAACATTGCATTCTATAAATGAGACATGACTAGCCTAATCGAATTTATTTTACACACTTTGAGAGATTAGAGAAGCAACCATTTTTTCATAAAGAAGGATATTTGAATGGAGGAAAGATAAATGACAAAAAAATAGCATCATGCTAAGCAAACACACAAAAGAGCGTGCTGACTTCAATATATATATATATATTAAGGGAAACAGCGTTGGAGAGGGAATGGGCTTAATACAAAATAGAGGACATAATTTGCTACAACGTCTTCCCTTCCTTGATTTTAACAAAAACCTAATAGTGTGTTTGAATGTGGATATTTAGAGGCTTATTCAAATTTATATAAAATTTTAAATGTTTTATGACAAAATATACATTTTAGAAAGGAAATTTTAAAATAAATTGAAGTTCTGACAATTTATAAGAGTAATGCTATTCCATAAAATCATAGAATAAGAAATTGAAATTTTTATAACCTCTCCTTTCTCAAATCTATGTCTCTTCTCTTTATACTCACTCACCGGCTTGATTTTAGTCAAGTTGTCATCAACACAGCCGTTGATAGGTCTGATTTTTGGCCAATTTAGCCATAGTTTTTTTTTATTGGCGTTAGTGGAACTTCAACATTGATATTAGTTATTCTTTGATTGAGATTGTTGAGATCATTTTTCTGCTAGATCTATTTCTCTGTTAGTTAAGATTTTACCGTCAAATGCCATCCAAGTTGTTTTTGCTCAATGTCTATTGGAGTTATTTTTTGCCCATATTTGCATGCATTGTTTTTCAATATCAACATTATTTTTTGTCAAAAGTTGGTCAAGAATTTTTTCCTATTGGGAAAACTTTATGTTAACCATGTCTACACTTTTTTAGCCAATGGGATAATTTTCAGCCTACATTGGTTGAAAAGTTAGTAAAATAATAACCCAGACCAACAATGTCAAAAAAGAAATTGACTGATGTCATCCAAAATAATTGTGGATAACATCAGTTGAAAAAGGAAAAATCTCAACTGATATCAATAGAAAAAACCCTTGTTGGCGTTAGGTAGAACAGACTTGGCAACCAAAAAATAATCTTGACCGACAATATCCGTTGAAAACCATTACCAACTGATATTTCTGAATTATTTAATATTGTTTACAATTAAAATGATTTTTTTTGTATTAGGTGGTAATTAAATATTGTATCCAAGCAAAAAATAAATAAAATTCAATGAATTTGAATTGTCCTATCCAAACAAACATTTGAAAAATGAAAACAATTTGAATTGAAATCAATTCAAATTCAATGCATTTTAATTTCCTTGAAATTATGAAATTCTCCATCGATCACATGATCAAACTAAACAAAATAATCATACTATTGTAGGTTCGTGACATCTACCTTTTTTGGTGAGTATTCTGTTATTGATGATGAGCTCCCGAAACTAAAATTAGAACATAAATGGTGGCAACATCTTTTAACAAATGTTATTTATTTTTACTGATATTCATGCCTATCTTGCCCTCTTTATCTTCTCAAAACATAAAGAGTGTTTTTGTACAGAACTTCATTCGTTTGCATGTCTAACCTGGCTGACTCGTCCTTGTCTAAGCACTTCTGGAGGCAAATTGATGTACTTTAGAAAGGCCGCAGCATGACCTCGCCACCAGTTATCACCATCCAGCACAGGTCGTCTATGAAGATAAGAAACAAGAACATATAATCACAATGTTGAAGATGAAACCTTTTAATTTGTAAATTGAAAAAATATGTAATGGAAAGGGAGACATGGAGACACAGAATAGAGGAAACCAAAGATATATAAATCAGTATGCCTGAGCGCCAGTAAGTTCTAAATAAAAATATCAACAACCATTCAGAAATTTCTCGTAAACACTCGGGCATGCATAGTGGTAATTGAGTAAAAGCAAGTACATCATCAGCCATTTCTTCTTTTGTTCACATATTCTTTTGGCCTCTTTCCAATTCAGTCATTCACTATTCTTCATTCTTCACATTTACCTTGTTGAAGATTCACCACTAACATACAACTTTGACTATAATGTTTCTGTTTCATGATTCATGAAATTATTAAACGTTGCAAGACACAAAAAAACCATAGACCTCAAAAGTGGAAGTGATTCCCCTCCCAGAACTAAAATCAAGAAACACAATTTTAACTCCTCTATCAAAATTTCCAATAAAAAAATGAGTACACAACGGTTCATATGAACTTAAACTTTTCGAGCTAGCTGACATATATTTGGATACATCATACTTTGGAATGATTTAATAAATCAAATAAAATAATAATTTTTCGTTTCTTGAGATGAAAGAAATATCAACACAGATAAGGAAAAGGCTACAAACATGAGGGGAATGCATCATTTCAGAGACACTGTCTGGAAAGGTAAAACTTGAGGATCAGTCAAACCGGAGAAAGTACAACCATCCACACACCTTCCACTGATAAGCCATATACAATTTTAAGTTTATAGATCATTTCAAAGTTACAAAGAACAAGTATCAAGACCACCTTGACCACAAAGGTATAATTTATACTCAACCAATAGCGCTCACATTAAAAAGCTCATGCTACTGAGAAAGTAAGAATTCGATTTTAAAGACCTTAAAGCTGAATATCCAAAAAGAAATGCCACCTGTTTCGGGTCCAGGGAGACAAAATCCCCTGTCTATACAGCCACGCACAAGGAAATACGAATGGATTACGCCCAACATCAAGCAATGGACCCTGCATTCACCATTGAATGCAAAATAAATGTTCAAAGCAAGTTAGTAAAAACAAAACATTAATTTGGAATTAGTTTATTATAGTAATACTGTATATGCAGCTTCAGCAAATTTATGAAGAGCTTCAGCCTCCCTAATTCGCATCTCTGGTGCTTCCATGGATCCTTCATAGGATTCTGTAGATTTTTCATGGCTTTGAAGTAAAGCTAAAGCTGAACAACAAAAACTCAATGTCAGAAAATTACAAAGAGCTAACATGCAGGCGAAACTAAATTGTTTAAGGCAGTATTCCTAATGAAAAATTGGCACGGTCAACATTATTGCAATAATATGCCACACCTCCATCTGAAGGTTGACCCATTAAACAAATATCCTATTTAGATCATACTATAAATCCTTCACTGGCTACATCCCTGAACTTGATAAAGTCAACCACATATGCTTCTGACCCCAATCATTGCAGAACAGCAATACATAACAGAGGGCAGTTAATACTAGCGTTTAGAAAGTATAGTAATTTATTGAGTTTATGATGAAAAGAGAAAAAAGGAAAGAAAGAAAGAATAGAGTAGACCACTAAACAAGGGAGTGGCCTCTCGTAGTAGTGAAAAATCTTTAATAAGGCTTGGTTTTAGATAACTGATGTATATATCATGTATTACATTTTGCTGCTTTATCTGAAGGAGGATAATAAATCCGCCTTACTTGGCATGGTTACCCCTGTTCATTTTCTTCAGAAGTATTATATGCGTGGCATTGCTTGAACTAGAAAAGTTGCCTAGAGAACGATGCTATTGTACGACATATATAAAGCATAAAAAGGCAACAAGTTTGAAATAAAAAAATAAATAAAATTAGAAGAAACCTGCCAAGAGTTCCAAATGGCCAGTTCCGGAAGCACGATAAGCAACAAGATCACCTAGTAATCGTGCAAGTGAATAGACTTCATCTTCTTCGGCTGCACCCCTGTGTGAGTTATTAAAGGAGCAGAGGTAAGATACAGAGATAAACATTGTGTGTGGGTAAGGCGAAGTTACAGGTATATACAAATATTTGGCCCGGCCCAGACAACACAAGGTCTCGCGTAAGCCATTATCGAAGACCTCAATATAGTGGCATTTCCAAGCGTGATCATGGGTTTCATAGAAGGACCTCCATTTGATAACATCGGATCCCGTGAAGCACTGGAGGACGGCAACGAAAGAGACGAGGATGACGAATACGGAGAAACAGGTGTGGTTGAATGGGGAATCTGCATTAGAACGGTTAAGATTGAAGGATGAATGGGCGGAAAGAAGGATGGAGAAGAGTGGGTTCCAGAACTGACTCACCTAGGACCTACCTAAAAGACAATGATTGTAGGAGGAGAAATGGCGCGCAGAGTGGAACACAAGGTAAAGCGCAAGGAGAAATTGAAGGATGATAACGACGGCGGAAGATCGACTCCAGCAGAGCCATTTCTTGTACATGGCCTGTCAATCGATGGATGGGAAAGTGAAGAATGAGAGAATGAAGATTGAAAAAAAGAGGAAGGAGGAGATGGGATTACCCATTACCCACCCGTCTGCGGAGGCGTATGAGGAGATCGTTGGAGTCCTGAAGAATGAGGGTGGCAGCGGCTTGTTGGGCGAATGCGGTCTGGAGCATGACCAGAACCCTAACGGGAGCGGCGAGGGAGACGAGGAGGACTGGAAGGAGGAAGCGGCCATGACAGAGGAGGTGAGTTTGGAAGAGGAGGAAGGCGCCCATGAGAAGCACCGCCGTGTTGGAAACTCCGACAACCAAGCTCCACCATCTGAGGTTTCTGCAAGCCAAACCCATACCCGTAGCTCTAGCCGTTACCTGCTGCCACCACTATTGAAATGATCTTCACAATTCCCCATTTCCATGCGCACACCAGAACCACAGCTTCAGTTTTTAATTAAAAATATATTTAAAATGGTTTTGGTAATATTGAGCGATTATGTGAAATATAAAAAGAAAAATGGAAGGAAGAATCAAAAGATTCTGTGGGAGGCATAGGATACGATGGATGGGGACGTGTTGGTAAAAAAGTGGCACGTGACCCAAATGGGTAGTGAGCCAATAGAAATGCAGAATGTGGAGGCAGCCTTAAAGTATTCCACAAGTGGCATAGAGCCACCAATGCCATCGCATCCATCTCTATCTAAATTGCTTATTGCTCCTCGCTTTTCTAAATCTTCTCACTCAACCCAACCAGACCAACTTGCCTTCTCCTTTCTCCTTTCTCCTTTCTCCTTCCACTGCCCTCCATGTATCCCTCCTCCTCCTCCTCTTCCTCCTCCTCCTCCTCTCACTCCATGACCCAGGCCCCCACCGGCCTCACGCGCTACGGCTCCGCTCCCGGCTCTCTCCTCACCACCACCGTCGATGCGCTCATCGCCGGATCACGCCACAACCCCTCCCCTTACTATTCCGGAGGAGACTCTTCCGACTCCACCTGCAAAGACCAAACATCCTATCACAACCACGCCCTCGGATCCGCCTTGCTCCGTCAGAAAAGCTCTCCCGCCGGCTTCCTCTCCCATCTCGCCGCCTCCGCCTCCGCCTCCGCCTCCAACCCCACCACCAATGGTAACTCATTCTTCCTCAATTATTTTTACTCTAAATCATCCTTCTAGGCCGGGCCCGCTTCTTGGAGGGCGGCCCAGGCCAGGCCCACTTGTCTTGTCCACGTGTCTGATGTTTGCTTAAACCAACGCAGGAGCGGGGTTCACAATCACGCGGGGCTCTCGTTTGAAGTCCCAGCTGAGCTTCACGGGTCACTGCCAAGAATCTCTCTGTGGCGGCGATAACACGAACAATGTTGTGCTCGGCGATCATGGCAGCTTCGGAATGGAGCCCTGGGACGGTTCTCATTCTCATTCTAATTCCATCGCGTTTTCCGCTCCCCCTCCCAAGCGCTCCAAAAACACCAACTCCGCCGATCAAGACATTCTCCATTGCCTCAGCGCCTTGGAATCTCAGTTTAGTCTTCCGCAGACCACTCTCGAAATGGCAACGGTTGAGAAGCTCTTGCACATTCCTGAAGATTCCGTCCCTTGTAAAATCCGAGCTAAGCGAGGCTGTGCTACTCATCCCCGCAGCATCGCCGAGCGGGTAATTAATTACTCACCTACTCCTCCTACCTTTTTTACTTTCTCCTTCCTCCTTCTTCTATTCAATTCCATCCAATTCAAACACAGGAGAGAAGAACCAGAATAAGTGGAAAGCTCAAGAAATTGCAGGACCTTGTACCTAATATGGATAAGGTATTATTTCTATTTCTGCTTCCTTCTTTTCTTATGTCAAACCACTCTCTCTTACTTGGGTAGCCTCTCTTAATCTTGTTTTGATTCATTGTAGCAAACAAGCTATGCAGACATGCTCGATTTGGCCGTTCAGCATATTAAAGGTCTTCAAACACAGGTTCAGGTCTGTACAACTACCCTTCCCTCTCTCTCACTCCCATGCCTATTCACAAATTATGAATTAAATGTTTTGCAATATATGAATTCCCTATTCAAATTTTATGTCTATCTCTATTGTGGGGTTAGGCTTTTTACCAACCCCTTGGGATGAGGAGTATTAAGTAAACTTACCCTTCATTAAATGCTAATTACTGAATAAATCTGGACTATTAATGGGATCTTAGTGGAGTTGTTACTTTTAGAAGAAATATTCAAATTAAGTAATCTATAAATTAATTGCCAGAGGAAAATGCAGCCCATTAACAGGACTGAGTTCTAGAGCCATTAGAAGGCAGAACCCCTGAACGATTTACCACCCTAGGTGTATCAAACTTAAATCTGACCCCTAGGCAAAATATAGAATTTATTTATGAGTAGCATTATCCTTTAGTGAAAATTATATTCATATAACCAACGTTCATAACTAGAGGACAAGAAGAAAAAAGAAGTGTTCTTTAACTTGTATAATTTTGTTTTATCAGATATTTCTATCACACTCCAAGTACAGGTTGGAGCTCTAATTTCTTTTAACAATAAGAAAGGACTGGATGTGAAAAGTCACGTTGAGTTTCTTAACCGAGTAGATTGTGGTCTCCTTAATCATGATTCGTGAACAGTTTTACTTATCTGTATTATAAAGAGTTTTACTTGTTGTGAAGGATAACAAACAGAGAATAATTCAAGCATGGGTGAACTGCCGGTCTTGATAACAATATTTGTTTTTTCCCTCTTTCAGAAGCTTCACAAAGAACTTGAGAATTGCACTTGCGGATGCGCACAAAACAAATAACTTATTGTGTTTTACCAGACTCTATGCAAACTTGCTTAGAAGTCAAGGTTTTGATGGCCAAGCAGGAAAACTGATTTTGTACCGACCTACCTAAATGAATAATGAAAGCTGTAGATTGTCAATTCTACAACTGTACAGTGTATGTTGTAATATGGTAGTCTAGGAAAATTTGTTGGTTTCTTCAAGAATTGCCTTTTAAAGTCCAGCTTGATTTTCTTTGGAGGTTGTTTATTCCTTTGTTAATTTTTGGAATCAGAACCAGAATAGAAGTGAGAATGGGATAAATTAGAGAATGAAACTTCCAATCCTGTTCAAATTTTGATCCAATTAGGAATGAAATATATTTATTAATTCGCCTAGAATAAATCAAGATTAAGATTACTACATTGCCTAAAAGTTCTGAAAGGTAACTTAAGTGGGATCTCTGTTTTGTTAAGATGTTTTCTTAAGATAAAATTAATTTAGAAGTTTTTTTTCATATATCTTGTCTCAATTCTTATTTTAGATATATCATATAAACTCATTTTAATTTGAAAAGAAATTTATTTATTTTAATTTTTTTCTCTAAAAATACTTAAAGAAAATTTGGCAAAACATACTACAAGTATCGTTGTTTACTTATATTCCATATGAGATTTCTGAGAAAAGAAAAACATGGAATAGTTCCCCATTTCATTCTTCGTATATGTATCTGTTAAAGTTGTTGTTTTGGTTGTGTTGTAGTACCTGAATTATAAAATATAAATCTCAAACTGTGCCAAGAAGTTTATTTCTTCTAAGATTTTCTTTTAATGAGTACCACTGGATTAATTGAACAATATAAGAGATTGTTTTGCTTTTATAACAGATGAAATTTTAAGATTTCAACTCTCTTTTGATAACATATGTAAATTTGAGTTTAATTGGAATACTACTTAAAATATAATAAAGAAATAAAACAAGTTATTTAAATTCTAAATTTTTGTAAGCATTATTTTTAATTTTTTTATTTTCAGTTATATATATATTTGGTAATACATAGAAAAAAAATTCGCATTTATACAAAAAATAAACTTTTTTAAAGTTATTTTTCAATAAATTTATCTAAAAGAATTGATTTTAATTTATTTATAAACATAATTAATTGTTAAAATAATTATGTATATATATAAGTGATCAAAATATAACTTTTATAAAAAATAATTTTATTGATTCAACTGTTGAGTTATAATTTCATATTATTATAATAATAAATATAACATTTTAATAAATTTGAACAATAATTATTTATACTTTAATATATTTTTAAAAATATATTATATCTATTTTATTTTATATAAATTACATAATAAATAGTTTTGTATTAATAAATATATATATATATATAACGTATAATCTAATATTATATTTAAAAAATTATGATTGATATTAGATGGTGTAATTTTAAGCAAAATTAGACCTGAGTATGAATTAGTTTAATGGTAGGGCTTATTGGGCAGTCCCTTCCCATATTTAAGAAAAGTAGAGAGAGAGAGAGAAAAGAGGAGAGGGAGGTTGGAATGGCGTCCGAGAAGAAGAGAAAGAGAGAAGCGAAGTCTGAAATTGGGAAGAAGAGGAAGAGGAAGAGTAAGGAGGAGGCAGAAGAGAAGTCGGAGGAGCGTTCCTCGGAGGCTCTGCGTCTCCTTGAGTCGGCGACGGGTCTTCAGCTTTCATCGCTGGAGTTGGAGTCCCTCCGACAAGACTGCATTCTGGAGGTACCACATCACTCTGATGTCCAAACATTGGGGAAAACTGTTAAGGCAGCGTTTGGCGGCTCATGGAGGGAGCATCTCTGCGAAGAGAGTGTGGTGGAGGGAAAAGTTAATGCCGGAAGCCCCGCGGTTCTGATCATAGCTTCCTCTGCCCTAAGATGCATAGAGCTTCTCAGGTTCTTTTCTCTCCCATCATCTCCATTCCTAATTCCTTTTACATGCCCAAACCCTAATTTTATCCTGCAGGGGTTTTCGCTCTTTCACTAAACAATGCCACGCCGCAAAGCTATTTGCAAAGCACGTTAAACTTCAGGAACAGGTACCTACACTACATTCTCTCTCTCTCAACTCCTTCAACTTTCTTTTTGTCAATTCAATTATGCATTTCTATTTCAGTTTAACATCCTGAGTTTTCCTTCCCCTTGATTGATGTTATAATTGTGATTCTTCTTCGTCATGGAAACATTGCTCCATTAATTTTGCTTTATGATCAATGCAGATTTCTTTGTTAAAAAAGCGTGTTAACATTGCTAGCGGCACTCCTAGCAGGTTGGTAATCCCAATTGTACTTTCTGACTAACCATCTGATTGGATATATCTTTTCTTAACCAGTGGTTTAAAATCTTGACAATGTTAAATTTTTAGTCACGTAATTATTGTCATACGTCAATTCCAGGATAAAGAAGCTAATTGATGCTGAGGCGTTAGACCTTTCAAGGTTGCAAGTACTGGTGCTAGATATGCAGCCTGATATAAAGGGGTATTCGTTGTTGACCCTTCCACAAGTCAGGTTTGGTCATATCTTCCATTTATGTGTCTTAAAAGTATGCATAAATTTAGAAGCTGATGATGATGGTACTGAATGTTACATGTACATATAACTGAGTGCAGGGATGAATTCTTGGAGGTTTTCAAGAACTATTTTTATGAAGCCATGATCAAGGGTGGTCTGCGTATTTGTCTCTATGGTTACCAGGCGGGTGTTGGTTTAAAGGGCAAACGTAAACAAGGGCATACGGTTCCTGATAAGTAAAATCTCAGTTTTGATTTAGGCATGTGTTCAGTAAGTTTATTATTTTTTTACAACGGAATGCCGTTGCTTTTGATCTTGTAAGAGTGAAATTTTTGTTGTAAGTGGTGGAGATACATATACAAACACACTTCTAAGTAAACTACTAGTAAGGTGTTTTATTTGTGTAGATTATCGTTATTAATGGAATTTTTGGTGGGAATGCATACAAAACGCTATAAATAAGTAAATTACAAATGAACGTAGCTTTTGGTTGTGATATTGGCTAATGGCATGGAGGCACGTCCTACGCTGACTATAGCCTAATGACATATTCGGTTGACCAGTCTAATATATGGTGTGCTGTAGAATGGGAGAAGGGAGGTGCTTGGAATTGAGCTCATCTTATCCATGCCATGAGTTGTCAAGGAGGGCAATAGTTTAGAAGGGAATCTAAAAGATTAAGGATGAAAAGTTTTAAGACAACATCTTTTCATCAAAGAACGAGTTTGTGAATATTCCTACCATTTTCAACATTCAATTTACTCAAATTTAAATAAAACGTTTTTCTAAGTGCATATAAATTTGAGTGATATATAAAATAATAAGAATCTAGAAATTGGAAGACTTAAGAATTTAAATTCAATTTATTAAAAGTGTAAATTGAGTGATTTCAATAAAATCAAATAAATACTCTGAAACGGCTATATAGAATAACATATGGTCTGATGTTAAATTAACTGCAGAAACATCCTAAATAAGCAAAGCGTCCTCTTTCATCTTTCCAGTTCACGTAGAATGGAGATAATACATTCACGCTATGATAAATTTGTTGATTTTACAATTATAAAAACCATATACATTGACTTTTTATTGGCTGAGTGTAGAATCGTTTGATAATCTCCATAAAACGTCAGTGTTAAATTTATATTATGAAGGTGGATAAAAAGAATACAAGTGCCAAAAGATTTAGTCCATTTACAAATATTTCAATGAGAAATCTTTACGTTAGTTTGTTTCTTCGAATCAAAGTCCCGACCTGACAAACAAAATGTAAAACAGAAACTTGAATAAATGAAGGCTATATATTTATCTATGGCAACCCCAGAAAACCATACCTGGAGCATCTATAATATCAGATTACGCTGCAGTTTATTGATTTAAGATAAGATTAACACTATCAAATATTTCTAATATCAATAACTATTCTTAATCACTCTTCTTTTATAAGGACAAGATCCAATTAGTGATTTTTTTTTTTTCTTGAGGGAGACGGTGACGGCTAAGAAATCAAGTGTGAGTGGTCTGCCTCATCCACTTCGTAGCTGACCACTTCTCCCCAGAGATTACCTCACATCCTCCATGCACACTATTGGGATCTGATTGACCATCCAGTCCCTGCCAAGATCAACACTAACAGTTACACCATCATTCAATCATCTGACCATTGACATTTTCTATCACAAAAGCACCACGTGACGCCCAATAAACCAGCTAAATCCTAATGATGAGTATAAATTGAAAAATATATATAGAATAAATAATGGTAGAAGCATCTTATCAAGCACCAGCGCTTGTATATGTATGGGGTCAAATGCTACATAACAAAAACAAAACTAAGTTTATGTAATCAAATGATGTTAATATTAAAAAAATCTAAGGAAGCAGGGATTATTTGTGGGACTCATTTAGTGAAGTTTTTATGGTATGTTTGGTAGGAAGGAAGAGAAGGAATGAAAAATGGCGACAATTAATTTAATTTTGTTTGTTTGGCTGGAAAGAAAAACGGAAGGGAGAATTAAAAAAGAGTAGATCTCACCAATACTTTTTCACTCTATTTCCATTCTTCTCTTCATCTCTCTCCTCATCTCATTTTTAATTCTCTTCAACAGAATTTTTCACCCATTGTCACTCAACCTCTTTGTTTTCATTTACTTTATTCTCTCCTCTCTATCAAACAGAGCTTTATAAATCTTGGGTTGGAGAAGATAGTTGCTTAAATTATAAAAAACAAGAATATGTGATGTGTAAATTTAAGATGGATAAATTCAACAAATTCAGATGCTACTAAAGGAAGACTAACAAGAGCTATGGTCAAGACCAAGGACCTCGAAGAGGAGTTAAGGAAGAGTATGAATCAAATGAGAAAAGAAGAGAATATTCTTGAGTAAAAATAATATTCTTTCTTGTTTGAGTTCATGTTGGTAGAAATCTATTTACAAATCTAAACTAAGGAGTAGCTTTCTTTAATGTAGACTTCGCCATAGGAAATTAATTCTCCTTTTGGTAAAAGTCAATCATTAATAAACATGCTCCTAGCTTAGGATTCACGATTCAATCTCATGGCGACAGAGGCACTAATGAAGAAATCATGGCTTCATTAACTTCCCTAACTAACTTACGAGCTTCTCCTAAAAGCTACACAGGTAGGCACTCAATTGGACAAGGGAATTTCATTTTGATTAGTGTCTAACTTCCTTGTAGCAGCTTCCTCCAGAAGTTAGACTAGTATATGTCCAAAATCAATGTATTTAGACCTTTTCTCCAACACCCTTCTAGTTAGGCTTAGGCTACAAATGGAAGTATTAGTCCTCTTCGTAAATCACTTTGGGGTGAAATATAGAGTATTTTTTGAGACTTTTAAGAGTTCTCTCGTAAGGAATGTGTTCCTCTCTCTGGTTTATATCTTGAGTTGATTTTTCTTCTTACATCTTTTCAAATTTAACTTGTAACCTTTGTTTTTCTTGTTTGTGTTGGCCAAACACATTATAGGGTTTCTCTTGGGTTTTCTATGGTTGCTTAGTTGAAAAAGGACTTGAAGTTGATAGATCTTCCCAAACCCCATGGGGTCTCCATCAATAGATATGTTTAATGATCTTAATCGATTGACCAACAATTGTGTTGATTCGGGTAAACCCTATTAGTCTAGCCATAGATGATGGATTAAGACCATTGTGGTGAACAATGTTTATTTATTTACACCTTCGTCTTGGATGAGTTTATTAACCAATGGGATAGACATAGACTTGAATCGGAGGTAGGTATCATTCTAAACTAGCCAATGGGTGAATCTACGCTTTAACTCTTTCTACATAGAAAAAGAGGATTAATTCTTGTATTCCTGAATTTAGCACTTAAACTTTTTGGTTACTCTTTGCTTCTTATGCTTATACTAATTTGTTTGGTAATTTTCTATAGCAGTAATTGGTTATTAGATAAAATTGACTCCTTAGCAATCTTTTGGAAACAGTACCCAACTAATCATTCTATGACTTGTAATGACACATGCACTTGCAGATGATCAAAGATACATATTCATCTCTAGGGCCTAAAGGTACAACCTTCAAGACACATAAAAGTACTAGAACAATTAAAGAAATAGACGTTCCTATTTCATAATTAACACGGATAGCGTCCATAATAAGCAAATTAATTGCACTAACCATACTCCAGAAAAGCACCGCATTTCCTTTAGTTGGTTTGACAGACAGCCCTTGGACAAGTTTCCCACCACAGCTACATTCACCGGAACCAGCCTGAATCATATTGTATATTATAAACAACAGATCAGTATAGTCAAAATGTCCAACTACATAACAGACAACACATAACACAGAATAGATAGCTAATACTAGCATGTTACAAATTGAGCATATTTCTCATGGTAAATATAAAATCCAAAGTATAAAACAACTACCAAAATAAGTTAAATAAATTTCAGAAAACAAGAAGCTTACTAATGGGAAATATGTTTCTCCTCCTTCAACATTGTCACTCAAATACATAAGCATTGTGGCTATTCGCTGCCCACCACGCTTCAAGTTGAACTGTCTCGAAAATAAAGGCAGAACAGATTGCAAATGGGGTTTCATAGAAGCCACTTCAAGGAAATTCTCATGTTGAGTATAATTTGAAAATTAAGAAAGAGCAAATACAACTTACAGTGTCAGAAAAATAGTCATGATGAGGCTTGTAATATTGATTCTTCTCGTACCTGTGCTGCTGCAGATGTTAGCCTTAAGACTAGCAAACCCACACATGTTTAGGTATAGAGAGAAAAAAATAAGTCATATTCTCACCTCAAGACTTGCATAAGCTCACCATTCTCAATTGGTATTTGAGAATAGACAGAGATTCTTTTTTCAATAGCCTAGATGAGCAAGGTGAACATATTTTATCAGATTGTACAATTAAAGTTACTCGATAAAATATGGTTGCCTAATATATATGTGTGTGTGTATGTATATACACAATGTTCACAAGGAACCCAAAAGTTCTCCATCATGATGAGAAAACAAAGTAAAAATATTCTAGAAATGCAGAGAATGAATTTATTATGGTTAAGCGGTTGCAGCTTGATGATTAACACTTGTAGGTCGTTCTCAAGGACTACAGTAAATACTAACTAAACTGCATCATATCGGTTCTGAAAATTGCATCATATCAGCAGATTGGTTTGGTTCGGTTGTTCATTGAGAACCAAACCATCCCACCCTTGATTCAAACAGTGGTAACACTTCCAGTTTTTTGATGATTAGGTTTATGAATTTAGGAATCAAAATAACTCTTCATGATTGTAATATGGTATGACCAAAACCAGGGTTAGTACAATGTTTCAACTTTCAAAAGCCAATTAGGTCAGAGGTCACTAATAATCACCCAATAAGGTGAACCAGCTACCTCCACGCAAAACAATGTGGCTAGTATCAGACTACAAAAAACTGTTCCAATTTTATGGTCACACCAGATGGTGCAGTCCATGATTTTTACACTGCTTTTAATGACTGAAGTAAAAGACTAGAGGGGAGGGGAGAGTAAAATTGTTAACTTACTTGTACCATAGGATATTTTCTCTCTTGAGGATTCAAAAACATACCAGAGCTGGTCCTGACGTCACTCTTGATTCCCTATGGACAGAAATTCACATTTAATGGAGAAATACATGTTCATAGATGCAAATGACCCCATATCCTACTATTACATGTGTCCACACACTAGTTTTAAAATGGATTTCCTTTTCTTCTTAATTTAATTATGCAATCATAGAAGCATCTGAAAGAAGTTACTTGGGCATGTTGTTGGTATTATCTATGGTCGATGTTGGAATTGGGTTTTGTAGGATTGAATTAAACCACTCTATAAGACTTTGGTTTCTACAAGCTACATAAGCTCGAATTGTGGTGTACTTTTGTGAAGAAAATCAAAGAACTTACCAAATAGAGGTAGTCCACAAAGGAGATCAAACAATAATTACTAAATAACTCTTAAAATGGATTCAGCTCTACATTTGAAGCATAAAATTCTTCTTTTTAAGTTTTCGTATCAACCTTTCCAGTTTTCGTATCAACCACAGTCGAAATTTGCAAGCGAGGGAGAGCTATAGCCCTGAGATAATCACATTCCTGTAAAGATGACATAATTTTAATACATACATATGGCCATCATTAGCACATATTTTATTCAGCAGAAGAATGTTTTAGAAGTACTGTTAATTGCCCAGGTATTTGACCTCAAGAAACATTTTAATAATCAAAAACAGCATTTAGTAGGGACACGTACCTCTGAACTCAAGAAGTTATGAAGTAAAATAATTCGAGGAGACCAGCTAAGCACTTCAGGTTTGACCTACAATTGAGGATCAGACGGAAATGATAATTAAAATTTAAGCACGCAAATCTATTTATTTCTCAAAAAAATGAGAATAGCAAAAGAAATTCACTGAAAAAAGAAAATAAACTGTTTATTCAGATAATGGTTAAAATTAATGAGTCTAATGCAAGCTGGAACACAGACTGACATAGGCTTTAAACGTAAAATTATAAGACAGCATGACATCACTCAGAGTGCAGTCAAGCATTCTTTAACCAAGTATTGAACTGAACGGAGAAGAGAACTTTAATCTTGTTGCCTCTTTCGAATGAGGCGTTAAAATTTTATAGGTTTACACCAAATGTATAAGCAATAATATTTTACTCATTTTATTTTACTTGGAGGTCTGTGATTCTATCATAGAGGATGAGGTTGAGAAAACATGTAAATATAAAAGTTTAGCAGAAGAAAGGGAGGACAATGGACATACATATCCAAGGCGTAAGATTTCTGCTTCCTTGTCATTATTCCAAAAGGGAATACCTGAAAATTAGAAGAAATGGTTGAAAAAGAAATTCCAATGAAGAAAATTGGTAGTTATTGTCAACTTAAAAAATATGTAAAACTAAAATACACTGATGGAATAACTCAAAACAAAGATATTTTTGTTTTACAGAAAGTTTGGAAAAAAAAAAAAAGCAAATACAATATCTAGAAGACTCAACAATGAAACAATATCTAGAAGACTCAACAATGAAACGTTTGAAACTCAGTCAAGGATTAAAAAAAAAAGATTGATACAGCAGTACACTTTATTTTTTTAGGTAAAGCATTGCACATGGTGGAAACACGTAGAATTAAATTTATCCTGCATCTGATAAATAAATGTTTGCAGTCATGGAACTAACTTAGCAGGCATCTAGCACTCCAAAGAGATTAAAATAGGCACAAAACAAAAATAATACTGACCTCTTGGCAATTGAAGGTAACCTTCACCTTGGAGTCCACGCAATCTTCTAAATGGCAAAGAATCAGAGCCTGCATGAACCAATCAAACATAAAAATCTAGGTCAAATATCCCCCAATAGTAATCCCATATTTGTTTCATTTGAACTCGTTAAAGAAGTAATGCAGAAATTTGAAAATCATTAATGTGCTTCAGCTAAAAGGCTAAGCCTTTTGAAGGGGTCGGTTGATGGCATGGTGTTAGATATGTCTACAATCCTTGCCACTCCACCATTCAAATAAAATTTTAACTTGGGCGTAAGGTGGGTGTTGGCACACCTACTGTCGTTAATTATTGAGAAGGAGAAGAAAGGTAGGAAACGGTACCGTATGAGTCTTCCAATTTTCGTATGATAGCCAACTGAGAGAGAGCACCTGTAATGTAAATGGGGAACAGAAGAGTGAAAAGTTTTGTGAGTGGTAATTGAAAAGTAACAGGATATGATTATTGAGATGTGTAATTGGGAGCTATGGAGAGAATTGTGAAATGTGGATCAAGTGAGAGCGTGTATTGAAAAAGAAATCGGAGAGGAAATGAATCCATGATCCGCAGTGAGTGTTGGGGATTTGTGAAGATGACTGCAAGGAATGGAAGGGAGGAGAAGAGAAGAGAAGAGAAGAGAGAAGTGAAGATACCTATAATCATTCCAACGGTGACGAAAGTGAGAAGACCGAAGACGATCCTCATGGAAGGAGCCATGGACTTCAAAACCAACTGTCTTTCGGTCTGAACACACCAACAATGACAAACCGCTTTTAACGCCAATTGCTTTTATGCTCTTCCTTTTTTTTTTTTTTTTTCTCTTACAAAATTTGTGATCTGATGCTTTAAACTTATTGTTTTTTCCTGGACATTTATTTTTAAATAAATAACATTTAATTTTCGGTCAAAAATAAGTAAAATTAGGGTAAGATGATTTTATAGTAAAATGTTGGATGTTAATAATATTTTAATTTCTAAGTCAACAAAACTTTGTTAGCATTGGTGGGGGATTATCTACCGTTACAAAATAATATACTTTAAATATATTGAATGGAATCGTTACAAATATATGCATCAAATAAGAAAGCCACTCCTATTCACACATATGATAGGTTTGTTTAGAAATGTTAAATGGGGGACACTTTTAAATGTCACTTCAATAAATAAAATGAGTATAAAATGAGTTTTTCTTTACAGTGAGATAAGATATACTTTAAATTATATACTTCAAATAGGTTAAATATTTTTTGAAAATGACTTAGACTTTGACATTTAAATTATAATTATTTAATATTAAAAAATATTATTTTATTATTATATAATATTTTATTGAAAAAAAAATAGTGTGAAATAGATGTAATTTATGAATAGGAGTATATTTCGAAATTATGATACAGTGTAGATAATCTCAGATTAGGGATTTAAAAAATGTGTATTTGGCAATGATTGTAGTGTCTTGTGTTGGTAGCTAGAGCAGCGATGAAGAATGGTTGAATAGCTTGATAGGGTTGTAGTGGTTCACATGGTGACTTGCAATGCGAGTGAAGTCAAGCAACAGGGTGACCAGTGGAAGAGAAGTAATCACATGAAGTTGCTAACTAAAATATGCGAAATTGTAAATGGAGCAAAAAAAAAAAAAAGAGGGAATAAATTGGGAGAGAAAAGG
>Ga0099825_1001540_pt1 | contig 29618 bp, 14 predicted proteins | sample SiratroredBW_FD_76838 | JGI IMG/M metagenome (GOLD analysis project Ga0099825, IMG submission 76838) | Root nodule microbial communities of legume samples collected from California, USA - Siratro red BW | ecosystem: Host-associated > Plants > Roots > Nodule | place: USA: California | collected...
ATTTTATTTAAAAAATATTATTTTTTTTTATTATAAATAAATAAAAAAATAAAAATAAATTATATAATTTTTTTTTTTAATTATTAAATTTATACTAATTTTTTTTTTTTTTTTACATAGAATCAAACGATAATTTTGAAATTTAAAATATAATCAATAACAAAATAAAAAATGTATATAATACAAAGATATCGAATAATATATTAGTATTAATAAACATATGAGATGTACTTATTATTTTCTTGTTTAGCGTGATTTTTTTTCTTCTCAAATTTAATTGTTATTTTCAAATTATGATAGAAGATAAAAAATTAAAAATAAAGTAAAACGTCTCTACAATCCAAATTTGATTTACTTGCCACTAACCACTAACAATAAATTATGCTTTTAAATTAAAATTTATTTAATAATATTTTTCCAATAATTTAAGTTTTATTTAAAATTAGTTATTTAATTTAATGGAAAACTATTCTTACAAACTAACAAATGGTATATAAATTAGTCTAATTTACATTTTTTTTTTAAAAACAGTTTATACCAAATCAATTTTAGTAATCATAGTTTAAAAATAGTTTATATCAAATCAAGCGACCAACCATGTGCCCAGTACTAGGCACATATTTCTAGATTTCTTAACAACTTTTGCATAGTAGACATTCAACTACTGCTACTTTGGTTTTGCAGCCAAGGTCCCAAATTTGCTTAAATTCTGGTAAAATAGATAGTATTCTTTTATACTTATTGTTGATAACACAACCAAGAATCTTATGTTACGAAATTTAAATACTATATGAACAAAACAAGTCTCTGCCAAGTGAACTAATGGATAGACATAGTAAATCCAGCCAGAAAGCACAAGAATAACACGATTTTGGTGAACTTTTTTCCATGGAAAAAGATAAATCAAACAACTCATGTGAAGAAGAAAGATATGATGATTTAGGAGAATATGATTCTCCATTTCATCTCATTATATATATATATATATATATTGAACATATGATTCTATAATGTATGTTTTATCTTTACAAAGGAAAACATAAAACTAGAATGGAAGGTTAGGAATCTGTTGCATATGAAGGCAGACTAGAAATTCAGCCTACTGTACTTTTCAAGATCAAACCCTCAATGCCACCTGGTCTTGCCATGAAATCTTCCTCTTCCCTGCCCTATTTGATCCATCACCAACACTTCTGCAAGCCGAGAGCTTGATATCGTTGTGCTGTTCATCACTTGCAACTCTCTGTGTACTTCTCTTTGGTTCTTCAATCCTCATGGCCTCACTGTTGCCTTGCAACTCCTCTTCTTCTCTCTGCATCACACCAACCAAACCAAAACAGGAGAAAACTGTGAGCATACTTGAACTAAACATAAACAAGGACTTGTAACGTAAACAGTATGTGCAATTGATTACCGATATCTGGTTCAAGTCAAAAAATGGAGCTACACTCTTCTTTGTAGCTTCTTTGCTGCTGTGAATCCTTTCTTTGTGATTCAGGTCACGTGCTGGTGAAGCAGAACCGTGAATAGTATTGTCTTTTCTACTAGAACTAAAGTTCCTAGCATTCTGGTTTAGATCAAACAGATGGCTAGTTTTTTGCAATGGCACTTCAGCCACGTTGGATATCTTTCCATTGGGGTTCAAATGGGATCGTGAAGTATGATCCTTTCTACTGTAATTCTTTCCCTTTGAGATGATGTGAGTTTGAATTTTGAGCTTCTGTGACTTCACAACTTCTTTCTTTGGTTGAGGCTTTGGAATAGGATGTTTTAGCAAGTATTTGTATCGTTGCCTCAAAAATCTGCAGTTATAAGAGTGACAGTTATGAGGATAAGCACTACTGATATAACAATGAAATTCCAAACTATGAAGATCCTCAATCTACATTGAGGCATGAACCATTACCTGACTTCATCTTCCAGTATCAACCTTTTCTGTTCCGTATCATGCAATTTCCTTCTCATGGCTTCTGTTTCCTGCGCAGGTTAGAAATGCAAATTTGATGAGAACGGTTTTTGCAAAATTATGTTGACAAAAAGCCTTTGAGACAAAGACTTGATGAGGAAAATAAACAAATAAACACACTAACTAGACGAAATTATTTTGACAAAACGAAAGTGAGCTACCATGAAAAAGAAGACTGATTAACAACCAAATATTATTTAATTATTGAGTTCAGGATCAGATAAATTGGAAAGCCCTACGGAAAATAAATGACATGAAACAAACATACAGAGCAAATTAGCATAAAAGAACAAGGGAATGGCATGGATGATTTTAGCAACCAGAAAAGAAAAGACTGATTAATGATTAAGTATGATTTAGTTCATCACGATATATTTAGTTCAAACAACCTACGAAAAATATGATTAACAAATCCAAATCCAAAAGAAACAACAGGACTAAAAAGTAATTAGCAGAAACCCAAGAGGCTGAAACTGAAAACTGTGCAGATGACAGGTTCCGAGAAGAACTTTATTGAAAGTATGTAAAGAAACAAAATAAGAGAACTCACATCACAAGAACACACCACATGTGACTGTGTTTTGTGTTACTAAATACCCAAGAATTTGGCATATAAAAAAAAATTGGTCGGAGTCCAAAAAATTGACGTGGGGAATAAAGAAACGAAGAAATTACACACAGATAGAAAGAAACGAGAACAAATACACAAAGATGAATGTAAAAACCCATCATTCATCAGATCGGAACACAAACACGGATCAAATCCAAAAGAATTATCAAACAAGCATATCAATCTAAACACAAGATCCCTTCATTGTTCCCCCCAAAAAAACCCTCAATTTTCACAACGATCAACCATCACAAACCCGTTAGACCAAACAAATAATCATACATACGAAACAAAACACATGATCCCTTTACTGATTCCTCCAAAAATATCCTTAATTTTAGGAACATAGAACCATCACGGCCCCAAATAAACCAAAAGCCCGCGTACATAAAGGGGAAAACCAGATCCAGAGAACCCCACAACAGAAAATTTCAATCTTGGAGGAAAACACAGAAGAGGGCAAGATAAAGGCGTTACCTTGTGCAGGTCTTCATAATCTTGCAAGAGACTCTGGTGCCTGAACCTAGTCTTCTGACCCTGATACGCCTCATAAGGAGGCTCCATGGAGACAACGCCTTTCATCTTCTTCTTCATCAGATCAGAGAGAAACAGGAGAAGCCAGAAGGCAAGAGGAAACCAAAACTAAAGGGGAAAGGCAGAAAGAGAGAAAGAAGATGGTGGGTGGGTGGGTGGGGTGCGGGGTGATGGAACAAAACGTGAGTGAAAGAAATAGGAAAAGAGAGGCCCAAGAAAGAGAGAAGAGGTGAAGGGGTAAGAAGGTTCTCGCTTTCCTGTTTTCTCTGTAAGAAACTCTGACCGAGACAAAGAAACCCAAAAAGCCCACATAACTCGGTGAAAAATATTGTTCTTTTGAAAGACCAGTGATGAAGATGGGATTTTTTGGGGGCTTGCAGAAGGGCAATTCGGGGAACATAGTTGTGATGAGAGAGAAAGAGTGAAATAGAGAGAGAGATGTATGGTGGGTTTGGTTGGAGGACATTTGAACACATCTAACTTCTCTCTTTTGTTTCCCATTGTTTCTTTTTTGTTTTTCTTTCTTCTACATAAATTTTGGTCCAGCTGGGCCATTGATGAGAGAGAAAGATAGAGGGTTGGTTTGGGTGTGGACTCTTTGGTTTTGATGGTAGGATGGATGCGTGGAGTTTCCATGTTTCTTCTTTCCTTGTGTGTGTCATTTGTTGTTGGTGTCTGTGTGGAGAGAGAAATGGGTGAACGTTAATGTGAATGGGTCAGAGAGAGAAAGAGGGTAGTGAAGATAGATATGGATAGATAGATACATAGATTAGGGGCTGGAAAAAAGCAAAGGGATAGATAGATAAATGAGATGATGGGATCATGCTCCTTCTCTGCTACGCTGTAGCAGTTGTTGGTTCCAACCTTATTTTTAGGCTTTGGTTTTGGCTTTGAGTACTTTGGTTCATCGTGGCATGGTGGCTTTTAGGAATCATACAGATCCCCTTTCACTTCACTCCCCCAATTTTTCCATTTTTATTTTATTTCAAATGGTCAATTGCTCTGCATTTACCTGTCTACCCTTCTCATTCATTTTCATGCTTCTTTTTCTGCTTTTCACCCTTGTCCTGGGTGGAGAAAAGAGAAACCCCAACATGGTTTGTTTTTTCATCATGAACCATTTCCCTATTGCCACATTATTTTGCATCATTTTAGTGCTTTACCATTTGAGAGAAGGGTGGATTGGGTACTTTGTCTTCTACACACTCCATCCCTTTCTCTATATTTAATGTTTCCTCCATCTTCATGAATGGAATTACCAAGATCCCACCAGCACCTACTTTCAGACTTTTGTGACTCACACCAACCTACCTACTTAATAGCCACTAATTCTCTTCATTGAAAGCTCCATCCCCATTTCCTTCTTTTCCTTTATCTCCCACAACATTTTCAGATCCCATCTCTTCATTTCAACATCTCCCCACCTCTAACCCTTTTTCCCTTAACTCATTTTGCACATAAATTAAAAACCTTTGCATAATTCAAAATATTGGGTTATGATTATTCTTACATGCTTAAGTCTACTGCAACTAAAGTGCATGTTTGGTGGAAAACTTGTAATGGGGGCAATGTAGTTAATGTGTGTGGTGATAGGGGTAGAATTGGTTGTACAAAAGGTGAACCCACCCACTACCCAGCATTCACAGAAAGAAAAGCATGGTAAGAAATTTAAAACTAGCACTCGCATTGCAGAGAAGTCTCCTATCTAACACAAAGATTCTGAAATTCAGCAGTGAACAGAAGTTAGGGTAAAATAAAGCTGCCGGTGCCTGTTGACGTTGGACTTTGGTTTATTGGACTTGTTAACATTTTTGTCGGTCAATATTTCAGCATGAACTCTCTCCACTGCTACTGCTACTTCTCAGACTCTAATCCCTGTCATCAAATATCTCTGTTAATGGAAAAAGTACCAAACTTTTTTTTTTTTTCAGCCCAAACAATTCCATATCGGTAACAAAAATAATTACCCTTCCCTTGCCAAGCAATAAATTTAGAACTTTATATTTCATAAATATATTAATTAATTTTATAAATATACCTTAACGTATAATAAATTATTTACAAATTAAAATATATTATAGTGTTTGATAGTTTATAAAATGTTATGTTTAATAAAGATTTTCAATCATATATGTCATTACATATATATCAGTTACTTTTTTATTATAAAAAAAGGAGTATTTTTTTTTTAACTCGATCTCATCCTAAATTGACCTGATTTTAATTTAACTAGTGAATTATTATTTTTGTTAAATCTTAGAGACATAAAAAAAAAATCTGCTTAGTGTTAAGAGAAGTCCAATATTTATACCTGGCTTCATAGGAATGACATGAAACATAAATGGATAATTTACAGCTCTTATAGATATCTTCTAACGTAAAACTGAAGTTCCAAAGCTGAAATTAAGGACACATTTATTCACCTTCTTTGAATCATTGAAAGAAAAAGAAAGAGTGACATATGTCATGAGGTGTAAATTTGACAGTAACAAGTGAGCAACACATGGCATGCGACAATGAAACCAATTCTCAGGGGTGACTTGTTTGTTACTTCACGATTGGTCCAATCTGCCACTAATCTTAAACACAAGTACAAACCCAGTTTTCAGTCTCCTTGTCCCATTCATACATTCCACCAATGCATCTACAACACGCTGGAAAAACCTTTGCCTTCTCTCAATTCCTCCTTGTTTGATACGGTTAAAACTAATATGTATAGTGGTTTTCACCAAAAGCCCGTCTAGCTCAGTTGGTAGAGCGCAAGGCTCTTAACCTTGTGGTCGTGGGTTCGAGCCCCACGGTGGGCGATAATATTTTGTTTTTGTTTTGTTATGGATTCTTGATCTGACCTCAGGATATTAGCTTTAGCTCATCTTTCTGTGCTGAGTTTATCTTAAGTTTTCTTGCCTTCTAAGTTGCACCCCTGATGCAAAGTATCACTCATGTGTGATACAAACTTTTTTTGTGCTTTTATGAGCAGATTCCATTTAATTTTTCTTTTTAAAGCTGCAAGACAGTTTCTATGTGCATCATCTTGTGTATATATGAGCTCCACATTAGGTAAGGCATGCCATAATACTTCATCACGATTCGTTGGTTTAAAGAGCTATACATTGATAATAATATCTAAGTCAATGATATTTTGATACATAATTAATGAGTAATTAATTAATTAATAACTAGTTGTTAATTAATATTAATGATATTTAGACATATAATTAATAAGTAATCAAGAAAGTAGTTGACTTAATAGTTATAAGAGCATATGGATGTTAGTTGTCACTAGTTTTTGCTTAAAATATGAGTCGCGCTAACTTGCCAATTGTTTGGTCAACTCAGGATGAATAATATGGATACATTTTGAAAAAGAAAAATCTTTGGCAATGGAGTTTCTTCTTATTCTTTTTCCTACACAGTTTCTCTTTTAGTGGAGTTGCTTTTGTATTTTACCATTTTTGCTTTCTGAAAAATGATTCAATTCACTTTTTTATACATTTTGAATTAAAATAAAGCACAAACTAACCCAATAAAAACTAGGGCCAGATTATTCGGTCGTTTATTCTTTGACTCTCTTTTTTTTGTTCAAAGCAATTTTTTCCATCGTCTCTTATTTTCAATGCGCGGTTTTTTTTTTTTCCTTTTGAGAAATGTTAAAAGCACTTTCTAATCCACTTTTAAAAAGTGCATTATAATTATTAGTTACAATATATATAAAATAATAGATTTTATCTTGTGAAAAAAGGATGAAGTTGTTGGTAGAATTTTGTGTAATTGAAAATGAGGCTGTGGAAGCAAGAAACTACTAAGATATATTAAGGAATGGTGCATTAAATTTAACATGAATTAACGTGTTACACTGCATGCAAGTCAATGTTTTGGTAGTTCCTTTCCTGCCAAAAAGGACTTGAAAAGGGTGTAAGCTCGCTTAGGCTGAAACAAAGGAACTTCATGGCCAGCTCCTCTTACTGTTGCAAAAGTTAGACCATTATACACCTCTGTCCATCCACCAACCTAATAAACACATGTATTAACCTCAGTGTGAAACATGGTAAGTGTAATATGCACACATATGTTTTATGGTCTTCAAATTTAGTTAATTAATCATAATACCTGTCCACCAGAGTACCATGGATACCAACGAGTTTTGATGCCGAGGTTAAGGTGGTTGAGAGAAAACCTTGTGGCAGTCACTGGAACCACAGAATCTGTGTCCCCGCTGCATTATAGCAAAACCAGAACAGTGTTTATGAGTTTCCTTTGTGCAGATATATAAAGTATGTATTCATAATAATCATACAAAATTTAAAAGAGTTAAGAGGCTTCTTGAGACAGTTGTATGCTGATGCTGATGCTGCAAAAATTCTATAGAAAAAGTAAACAGTAGTTACAAATCTTCTTGTTTCTTTTGTATTGTATTTTATATTTTAAGACATTAAATGTATTTTTTATGTAATATATTTTTCATATAGAGTAGTATTTTTTGGGTACATTTTATAAAGTAGTGTGATGATTTGTAAGAAAATTTGTAAAATGACAGAAAAGCAAAATCTAGTCAGATACTGTCAGCAATGACAAATAAAACAAAGTTGATGAGATCACAGGTAATTTATGAGGACTGGGAATTTCCCATTTATATTTGACGAAGTTATGTGTTTGGTTAATTAGTTCTTGAAAACGAACCAGAAAAAAAAAATACCTTAGGTTTGTGTATAATCTAGTGAAATTTAATTAAGAGACTTTAATCACCGTCTTGTGAGAATTGAGGGTTTAAATTTGACAATGATTATTTTGTATTGAATGAGCATCTCAAGAATGGAATGGAACAAATTTTGAAAATTACTTAATTTGTATTAGAGAAAACAAATTCAACACTTTTCTGACTTTTTTTTTCTTTAATAAATGATAAAATTTGTCGTAATAAGAAAGTTCATCGTGTAACTATCTTTTCATTTTAGATATAAACATCCAAAGAGTCGGTGATATTCAACTTACTGCAATTTTATAAGATCAACTTAGCAATATAAGAAATTTATAATGTTTAAATACTTATTTTTTTATTAATTATTATAAAAGTATCATATTATTTTTATTTTCTATTTTAAAAATTAAAGTCTTTAGAAATAAGAAATATAAATAAAATAAATTTATATTTTTTCCAAATCAATATATGCCCAAGTATAAGTGGTGGAAAAAAGACTATAATTAAAGTATTTATCCTTAGTTTGTTTGGGCGAATTGTCCTTGCTAGTCATAAAAGAATATTTATTTGAAGTTTTCTACTGAATTTCAAAGGATGCCAAACTTGAATCGGTTGTGAATTTCATAAAGATATATATATATATATATATATATATATATATAATTGAAACTATTTTTTTTTTAACGATTATAAATATATCTGCATGTGAAGAAACGATTTAAAACTATACCTGAAAACCCATATTTTCAATCCTGCAGCAATTAACTCTTTGTATATAGGCAGCACAGAAATTTCAGAATCCTTCCAATTTTTTAGGAGAACTTCACTGTCCAACAAACCAAAGGCATATTTTGAAACTTGTAATAAATTCACAGAATTTGGAAGAATTGAATTTTGATTTCAATTTATTTAGAGCAAAATATGTTGTTTCTGCTAACAGTAAAACGTAGTGAAAAAACAAACCTGCAAGCAGTCCATTTGTAAGGAATGTTGGTAAGATTTGCATGCATTGCTTTCTGCACTTCTGGAAGGTTATAGTATTTCTCTGCATAATTTTCGGTACATGGATCATATCCTGAAATCATATGAAGATTCTTGAATCGTATGTGCCTGACAGTATTGTTTTGTGATGTTGGGCACGTTGGGGTGTAGATGCTGTACTGATCTATTTTTCCAAATTCATAGTTAACCGCATAACTATAAGCATCATCACATTTTTCTGATGTTTCTTCTGACGTGAAATTGCAGTACTTGAGGATAGATTTGTAGGAGTGATCAGATATCATAGAATGGCTCCACCAATATGTGACAGTTCCAATCCCATCATTGTAGCTATCAGTCACAGCATTTCCCACCTGCAGTTTTCATATTACAAGCAAAATGCAAAGTATCACTAACACCAAATGATGTAATTTTGATCCTTAGAATATATATTTGAGTTAAAAAAAATTGACTTACAATGAACCCTTTGAGATTAATAATTTGAGGATTCTTTTTATTATAATCATGGATTTTCTTAGCCAACTGGGGGACGTAATGCCCTAAAACATAAAATATTAAGACCAAGTGTCAGATAAAATTTTTCAAAAACTAATTACAAGTTGCTAGTTCAAGTACCTGCATAGCTCTCCCCAGCAATGTAAAACTCCCTATATTTATACTGTGGAAACCTTGACAACCATCTAATTAGAAAAATCAGTGCATCCTGAGCTGTGTTACAAATTTGAAACTCTTAGGATAGAACATATAAAAGTGGTTATGAAAATGGTAACAATTCAGCTAAGTTCAACAACCCTTCAGATTTATATATATATATATACCTGTCCTTTTGTCCCCTGAAGTTTTGAGATCAGAGCTGGTATTTGTGTATGAGAAGCCAACACCAGCAGGCGATTCAAGAAAAAGAATATTTGCTTCTGAAAACCAATTTGAAAAAAGAAAGAAAGTTGTGTTTTCATATATCGTCATTCTGAAAGGTGGATGACATAAATGAAAAGAGAAATATTTATAGAAACACGTTATAACACTATTTATTATTGTGTGATATATTTGTAAACGATGTGAATTACAAATCTACCAAAGATAACAGTTGATTCGAGGGTGTTACCTCTGTTCCATGCATATGGGTTGAGATATAGAGAAGATCCAGTTTTGTTTACACGGAATGGCCCAATTTCCTCTGATGCCCCATATGCTACCGATGAGCATCCAGGCCCTGGACCAGAAATACAGAAGTTATCAGGTCATGATTTGACACATGCAAGTTTTATCTAATGCTCCCTTTTCAAAACATTATAAGCAATTATGCAGATGCCCTTTTGTGTAATGAGGAAACTAATGTTTGATACTTAGTTTCATTGTCATGTTTTACTTGAAGCTTTAAGGTTGTACCTATATCCTTACAAGATTATCAGTCTCCTATATAATAGACATTCACTTAGAAAAAATACTACAAAAACTTGACTTGCTAGTACTTTAAAATGTGATGCCCTTTTCATCCTGATTAGAGAACTGATATGGATATGCACGTGCAATGCAGAAATCCTTATAATGCCTACCACTTTCTCTATAATCAAGCCATGAAATTTTCAGCCTTAAATTTCTACCACTATTATTTTTTGGTTTGTTTTCTAATACAGTTTCAGATGGGTGTTGATAAGGATCTCAAACTTTCTGGTCCCAGAATTTGGACGGGACCACAGTGGCATTTTGCAGCATGACCATGTCTCAACTTTCTTTGAAATTTTTGTCTTTGTCAGATAAGGTTATATTAATGATAAAGTTAGTACGACCTTTTGATTACTTAAGGTTTTGGGTTTAAAAAATTGCAACAAGAGGTCTTAAGGGTACTATTAAATATAAAAAAGTAATACTTTGTTGTCTAATATTTTGTTTGCTATACAAGTAAAATGTAAATTTTAAAAATGTTTAAGTCAGTTGTTAAAGTTATAAATTCATTATTAAAAAAAATTGTTTTAGTTTAATTTCTATTAGTAATTGGAGATAATCTTATACGCGATTTAAGTAATTATTAAAAAATAATGAATTTAATGCTACAACAATAATTCATGAATTAATCAAATTGAGGTAAACTTTATACTGAACTCTGATTAAATTCTGAAAACATATAATTTGAAACGTAGAAAACAAATGAAAAAGTCAAAACTCTGGGATGAATTCGTGTGATTCCAAGAAAAAATGAGAATACCCTAAAAAAATTGAGAGAGACAGGTACCCAAAAAGGGAGAATTAATGAGAAAATGAGCATCTTTTTGAAGGTACAAAATGGAAAAGGTTGGAGTTCACTATGCGTTGAGTTGCTGTTGTTTCTGTTTGTTTTTCTACCTAAAAAACAAAGATGGGGAACAAAAAGGTTTTGTTTTTGTTTGTTTTTTCTTGGGTAAAGAATGGAATAGGTTCTTCCAAACAGGGAATATGTGTCAGAAATGGAACGAATATGGCACAAAAAAGATACAGACAGAGTTAGATCACGAGGTCACACATGGGTCACCCTAGTTTCTTTTTTTCTTATTATTTTTGGCTTTTTTTTTTCCTTTGATTTTTCTCCATCTATGCGGAAAGACTTCTGAGTTTTTTCAAACTGCTTGTTGTCAAATTTTCTTCCTCCGAATCAGTGGAACACGGTAGAAGGAAACACTGTTAATTTTCAAAAGAAAAGGAAAAGACGGAAATAGTGAAGATTGTAAAGTCAAGCATGGCAGAGAGGTAGATGGGGTGCATTAATAGGCCAATCTAGATAGGGTTGGTCATTTCTGAGAACGGTCAACACTCAACATGTGCAATAGTGTAAGGTTTTTGCTTAATGGTTCAGCAAGTACAAAGTCACGGAAACACAAACCATAAACATTTAAAAAAATGTAACGGTTCAGGAAAATACTGAAAAACTTAATTGTGCAAACCTACCAGCATACATCAGAGTTTATGTTTTCAAAATCCTTATTATTGAGAAGTTACTTAAATTTCAGTAGGAAGTGACTGTTGCTTACTTTGCTTTCTTTTTCGAACCATTATCAAAGAGAATAACAAATTTTCAACACCCTTTGGCTTTATATATTATAGAATTCATCTGTGAAATGAAATGTTCAATCCCCTTTCTCTTTTCTCTAGTTTTGGTTGGAACTCTTTTGGCAGTTCTTATGATTCCTAGCTGCTGCATGCAACACAATTCATATCCTCATTAACTTCCAAAGCTTTCGAGGATGCACAGAACCTTCTCCTAAGCACGTAAATTAACAACAATGGATCGTCTCCATAAATATAATATCCTTCTAGGGTAATATATATTTAGACTAAACAAACAACAGTTGTTGTTTATGTTGTTTTTTCCAATGAGAACTAAAGCTTTATTTCTATAATTTGTGTGATATAAATTAGCAGGATGAAACTCTAATTTGTATTATAGTCAAAGGTGGAAAGAACTAAATATATACATGTTCAACACACAGTGCCTCGAAAAGAAAAAAGTAGGTAGAATTGAAGGTGAGGAGTTGAAGCTCTCTCTCTCACACAGTATATGTAGATATATTATATAGATAGAATCATGGACTAACCTCCATTGAGCCAGAGAACAAGAGGCTTATTCTGAGGGGAAGAGGGAGATTCAGTGAGCCAGTAGAAGAGTGCTCGACCATGTTGCTCGTTCACACTGACATAACCTGAGAACTGAGAGAATGCCACACGTGGCTGCCCTGGAAGTGCTGAGATCCGATCTTGCTCTTGCTCTTTTGGCACAGCAACAGCAACAACGGAAGAAAATGCAAAGATTAATAATAAGCACAGGAAGAAGGTATGAACCTTCCTTTGGAATGCCATCATTATTGCACTCTAAAATTCTACCTATGTATTAATAACACACACCAAAGGGTTTAAGGGCAAACAGAATATATAATATGCTCTCCTTCTCCCTCTCTATATTTCTCTACTAAGTACTAATAAAAGTCTAAAACTGTTGTTTGTGAGAGATCTATAGAGAGAGATAAAAGAGAAATGGGAAGGGTAGTAGTAGCTATAGCTAGAATTATTTGCAAGACAGCTTATATATATGTATATATATATATATGTGTGTGTGTATATATATATATGATCATGGAACTGTTGAGGATGTTGATGCCTCAATTATAAGGTACTCATAGGGTGGACTCGGTTGCATTACTAAAGACAACTTGCATGCCAAGTTGGATATGAAGAGAGAGAGAGTTGTACAATCAGATACTCATGCCTGATGAGAACAAATTGGAAAACAAACATACATAATATGTATTGCTTTCTCCATCCCTCCCTCTCTTTATCTCAGTCTCAAATGACCACTCACAATTTAGTTCAAATTAATGGCCATCAGTATCATACATTTTCACTTGAAGATATTTAAGGTTAAGCTGAGAAGTGGTAAAAATTTTAGAGAAATAACTGTTTCAGTGTGAGATAAATCTGTCATGTAAAACAAGAGAAGACATATGTTTTTAAATTGTTGATGAAAACTCTTTTAATATCAGTTAAGAAACAAGTTCTCTCTCCACAGGTGTTCCTCTATTCACATAATCACAAATGAAATTCTGTCATGCTTTAAAAACTTAAATTAGTAGTCAGTTCTGTCATGAGTTACGTCGTGGCTCTTTGTTGACACATATTATATGGTTTGTTTGATGAGAAAAGTTTTTCTCTCTTTCATTTGGAAGGATGCATGTGCAATGATATATCCAATATAGCCGGCTACATACACTTGGCCTTGTATTTGACTAAAATAAACGAACACTAAAAACTAGAGACAGCACAGAAGTCGATCCTTAATGTTAGCATTATTCGGTCAAACCATATGGTATACTCCAGTTGCTTCATTCATTAACTTTCATTTTGACTTACTTTCAATCAAACAAATTTAAAACTTGGATTGGAAGATTGTGTAACATGAGGTAGCTTAGCAATGTCGCTATACCCAACTTCAATTTCCTCAAGCCAGCTAACTAATGCATACACAATTTTTTATCTGTGTTCTAAACTATAATACTCTATATGTGAAGTTCACAATAGACAAATTTCAAACATATGGTTTTGGAAGAGAGTGAATAATAGTTTATTCTATGTGTTCACTAGCTAGCTTGTGGTGATGGTTTGAAGGAAAAAGAGGCAGAAGGAGATGTGGGGTTGCATTAAATTTTTTTCTTGTGAGCTTTAATGGAGGGAGCCATCGATTCCTTGGCATATAAGACAGTGGTTGCAGCTGGCCCCAACCCTTTCCCAACCATTAAGATGAGGGCTCACAAGAAAAGGCTAGTTCTTGTCGCCTCACTTTTGTTCCAGAGTGATGCTCCTGATGCTGTAAGAATCATAAATGCTGCATACAATTATTTCCTCAAAAGAAATTCCAATCATGCATTTAATACAAAAAGTAGTAAATCAATTTTAGCTTTCACTGCTCATCATGCAGAAAATGGTAATATATAGTTACCATTAACCACTGAACCTTTTTTTTCAAACCTTTTTCTGCCAAGTTGTGAAAAAAAAAAAAAAAGTGTTTCGGTAGGTTCAATATTTCCACAATATTCTAGGTCTTAAATATGTGATTGTTGAACAATATTTTACCTAATTTGAAAGTTGAACAATATTTTGTTTTGTAAAAAGAAACATAAATTCTAGTACAACATGGCACGTGCGTTGATATATATTATCAGTCTTATAAGTATTGGTACATATAATAATGGATTACTAAAAGAGGTATTGTTAGTTCTTGGACATTACTAAACCTGAAAATGAATTAGTTAGCAAATATGTAAGTAATACATTCTCAATTTTAATGTTTTTTTATATAGTTTTATATGATATTGACACCTTCTCATCTAATAATTATTCAAAAAAAAAAGTTAAGTTTTCTCTCATAATTGACCTTGAATAATCACACAATGAAAGTTACTCTCATTTTAAGCTTAACTATAATTATGATAATCTCTTTGGTATATTTAATAAAATTCATGACAAGTCAAAGAAAATGACCAAGTCTAATAATAAGTTAACATGGCTAAGTAGATGGCTAAAACAAAATATGTGAATTACTTTAAGAATTGGATAATTCAAAATTGAACGATAAAGCTTTAAAAATGATATATAAAAAGTTCTCATATAATTTTGTTTCTACTTCTTGAGATATTGTTATTATATGTGAAAATTGCAGGAGTTTGGAAACCCAAGTTTAGTATTTGATTAAAAAACTTACAAAATTCATTATAGGAAGAATAAATTGATGTACTTCTTAATTCTAAAAAATGTTTTATAGATATAGTTGTAATCAGTTATACATTTTAGAGGAAAGAAAAGTCTTATAAGAATTTCTTTAACTTTAACAAGTCATTCAGTACTTCATTTATGACATGTTTTTATGGTTTGAAGAAAGGACATACTTATATGTATTGTTACGTGATGAAAGTTGGAATTCCTAGTGATAGATATGTTTGGATGATGAAGGATTAAAAAAATGTCACTAATAATTTAGAACTAAAAATTGATGCGGTGATCTAAATTTTTTTACTAATTATTTTTTATTGGTTTTCTTGAAAGTCAAAGAATCATGATAGTATATTTTGAGAACAGGTGTTCAAAATATATGATAGGATATAAGAATAAATTCATCAGTTTTTCTTTATGTTACCAATAGTGATAGCAACAAGGAAAAGATTATCCACACTATAATCATACTGTGTTTAGAAGTATTCAAACATATTTTATTAAATATAAATTAAATTTACGATGAAAGATTGAAAATGATATTTAAATGTGAATCATTGTTTAATAATGAAACAAATAAAATTAACTTAATTAATAAGATAATTAAAAACATTTATATACTAGATTTAGAGCATGCATCACTCATGAACTTTACATAATAAGTAATAATAGAAGAACAATTCGCTTGATTATAGCATGTAAAGTTACACATATTTACATACATCATTTAGGCAAGCTTATTACAATGAATTAATAATTGGTTCACCAAAATTGACTTTTGAGAAAATAAAACTTGTGAAATTTGATAAAAAAAAAAAAAACAAATGTTTCTATAATCAAAATTTTACTTGTATTCTACCTTCAAAATTTTATGCATATCGTACAAAATTAATGTAACACAAAGATGTTGTTTATTGTAAAATAAATTTTGATTAATTATTTTACTAATTGACTATTAAAAGGTATTAATGAAAATGGATATATTTTTATATAAGTTGTGATTTTTTTTATAAGATTAACTTATATTAGCCATTTATGTGATTATCAGGTCAGATAGATTGTTTTTGATTGTTGGGAAGTGTGTGTCAATGATTTCCAATTAAAGGAGGTAAAGTAATAATTAATTGCTTCTCCTATCATAAGCAATCGTGATGACAAAAATAATTGGTATATGTGAATATTCGTGGCTAAAATTTACAATAAATAATAAACTAATATTTTAATAAATATACATAAATAATGTGTATGAATGTTTGAACTACTTATTTATTAATGAGGCACGTACGAGGATCATCATATTTAACTCGCATATATTTATTACTCATTATTATTGATTTTATTTAAAGAATAGTTTAAGTTGATATTTTAAGAATAATTTAAAAAAATCTTATTTAAAATTTTTAGAAAATGTATTCACATATCTCTATAGATATCCACTAGTCTCAAATAATGCACTAAATATTCTCTAAATGGGTATATGAGAAATAATGGTGGGGTAGCATGTACCTAATATTTAAGTCTGTACCAATCCGATGTCGTCCCTGACAAAGACTATAAAGTGGTTTGTAACCAAAACAAAACAAAATAAAGCAATAAATATCTATCTTCAATGTTAATAACCTATTTATTTAATTTCAAAATAAATATTTATCTCATGCTCTTTTTTTGTTTTTACCTTCAAGATTTTATACATAAAATGCACATTGACTAGCTGTTCAAAGGTATAAATGAAACGGTTAAAATGTTTTTTTTTTTTAATAAGATTCACTTATATTAGATGTTTGTCTCTTAAAACTAATAGTAATTTCATATATTAAACATTTAAAATGAATGGTAATTTCATTTCATACATAAACATTTATACCATGATTATGTGTCATGCTAACAAGGTTAAATGAATTATCTTTTGTCAGACTAATCTATCTTTAATATCATATCATAAGAAGTTGTTACCGGGTTGATGATAAAATTTTCCGTGATTATTTATTGCTAAAATTTATAATAAAAAATAATTTGGTATCTTTAATAAATATATAATATATAAAAATATTTTAATTACTTGTTTGTTAAATAGGAGTTTAATAATATAATTTTATTTAAGTTGATAATTTGAGCATAATTTTCAAAACAATTCTATTTAAAATGAAAAAAAAGGGTATTGACATGTCTATATGGATAGAGTATAAACTAATGTAGTTAGTATTCTTGAAATAGGTATGCATTAAGGAATGAATAAGTAAGATGTAGCTTATGTTTGTTGTCCTAGATAGAGACAATTGAAGGTGTTATTGGTAGTGATGAATATAACAAAAATAATTCAATAAGCCTCCATTTTTAATACTAATGACCCGTCTATTTAATTTTAAAGTAAATACCTACCTCATTTATATTTTTAATAAAATGACATTCAAACTTCTTAAATGTACATGCATTCCATTCATGTTTTTAGTAAAATAAATTTAGTCATATTTTTTTAATTATTTTATTTATAAAAAAATCTTTTATTCAATAAAATTCTTATTTTTTTTATATTTTAAAACTTTACTTTTTTATTTATATTTTAGTTAATGTCTTATTTTAGAATATAATAAAAGAAGCAGCTACCATTCTATTAAAAGTATAAAAGATGTAGTAGGACTTGTGAGTGTTTACTTAAAAGTTCTAAGAGATATAAGTATATATTTAAAAGTTCAAAACAACTTAAATATCATTCTATTAAAAAGATAAAGAAGATTAATCTCTAATTTAATACTAAAAATAATTTATATATTTTAAAGAAATCTCTTAAGTAAGGGTAATTATATATAATATTATCTTTTCAAATTCCATATAATTTTTATTGATAAATAAGATAAGGGTAAACAATATATTTTTAAAAAGAATAAATAAGGGATTAATATAATGTATGAAAGAAATTAGTATGATATTTTTCCAACATTAGTAAATTAGTGTAACGATATAAAAATTAAAATAAGTATATATTATTCTGAAAAATTCTAAAGAGAATTAATATACAATTTTCTTAAATATTTTTTTCCTAAAAGTTTGTCTATAGGTAATAAAAACTTAGCAAATTTATTTTATTATATTTTAAATTCTATTTATGGGATTCAGTATAATATTCCATATTTAATTTTTTTTTTATTTTCATCGTCATTTTTTAAAATTTGAGTAAATTTTGATTCTTTTTTTACAAAAATAGTTCTCCTGTTTAATTTAATATAAATTCTAAACCCCTAGCTTCAGAGAGAAACGAATTTTATTAGATTTCAAACTACAAGACCTAACCATAACTTATATGTTGTTGAAAATAGCATGAAAATTGAGTTTTACAAATAATAAAAAAAATTCAGTAAAATAATAACTTTAAATGTTATCTTAAAATTTAAATAATAACGGTTTTAAAATGATAAAATTAACACATATTTAAAAGATAAAAGAAAGGTAAAAGATAGCAATAAATCTTATAAACAAGGTAAAATTATAACGAAGAAGGGTATTTTGAAAAAAATATCCATATAGCCTTTTTCAAAGAAGAATCAACCTCGAAACGACGTCGGCTAAGACGGTCTGAGTCAACGACGGCGTGCGCGGTTTGCACCGTCCGTGGTTCAATCTAGCACGTGTCAGCGCGTATTCCATCATCTTCTTCAATTTCCGTATCCACCACAAACCAAACCCACCTTTTCCCCTTTTTTCAATTTCCGATTTTGCGAATTTCCCAAAACAGAAAAAAAAAAAAAAAACTCTCTGAGACGGTGGCATTGCAGGGATCAAAGATGTTGGAGCAGTTGCTGATATTCACGCGCGGAGGGTTGATCCTGTGGACCTGCAACCACTTCACCAACGCCCTCAAGGGCTCTCCGATCGACACCTTGATCCGGTCTTGCCTCCTGGAGGAGCGATCCGGTGCGGCCAGCTTCACCTACGACGCACCTGGAGCCTCCTACTCCCTCAAATGGACCTTCCACAACGACCTCGGCCTCGTCTTCGTCGCCGTCTACCAGCGCATCCTCCACCTCCTCTACGTCGACGATCTACTCGCCGCCGTCAAGCGCGAATTCTCCCGCCTCTACCAACCCCAAAAGACCGCCTACCGAGATTTTGACGAGATCTTCCGCCAGCTGCAGATCGAGGCTGAGGCACGCGCCGAGAATTTCAAGAAAACGAATCCCATTCTCGCGGTGGCTCCTCAAAGGAAACAGCAAAACGGCACGTGGCAGGGGGAAGGGAAGAACGCTGGGTCAGAAAAAAAAAGTGATGGTGATGGTGATGGGAAGAAAGGGCGTAGATTGGAGAATGGTGGTTTTGTTGTAGCTAATAATAAGAATTCTAATGCTAACTTGAAGAGTAGTGGTAATGGTAGTGTGAATATTGGGAAAGAAAATGAGAGTACTAATATAGGGGCTTTTGATGTAAATAGGCTGCAGAAGCTTAAAAAAGGAAAAGGGGGCAATGGGAATGGGAATGGGAAGAAGAAAGATGCTGTTGTTGCTGCTGCCAAGGCTGAGCCAAAGAAGGTGGTTAAGAAAAACAGGGTTTGGGATGATTCTCCTCCGCAAACCAAACTGGACTTTACGGATCACCAGGATGGGGATGGAGATGGGGATAAAAAGGTTGACTTTCTGGCTAAGGAACAAGGGGAGAGTATGATGGATAAAGAAGAGGTTCTTAGCAGTGACAGTGAGCTTGAAGAAGAAGATGATGATGGTGATACTGGAAAGGATAGCAAGCCTCAGGCTAAGAAAAAGGGTTGGTTTTCGTCTATGTTCCAGAGGTGGGTTTTCATTGCAGATGTCTTGAAAATGTGAAATTTTTCTTTACGTATTGTGCATTTCGTTTGTTTTATTATAGTGTTTCATTTGCTTTATAATTGCTGCTTGAAAAATTATATATGAGCTTGCTGTGCATTGGATTTTTCTACTTTTCTGTGAAGATTTTGTTGTTTGTTTCATTGTTGCGTTTACACTGGATACCTGGAGAATTAAATTGTTCTGATGATGATTCCTAAGCTCTGGTACTGGTGGCAAAAATCATGTGATAAATTTTATTGAATTGGAACCTTATGGATATTTTATTTGCCATGTTAATATGTATTATACGTGATCACTCTTAAAGATACACATGCATTGGCAAGATGCACAGTGATTAAACTTTTTGTGTTAAGAAATTTAGTAAAGGAGTTGGAGTTGGGACCATAAATTGGTGGCATCTTGAATTAAGTTCCATTTTTGTAAATCTAGGGATGCTACCCAGTTTCTAATTTCCTTTTGCTGGTATCGACTGGTTTGAAGCTTATTGTGTTGTTTTGATGCAAATAACTTGCACCTGCTTTTATTTTTATTACTTCTTTGCAATTTCCTTCTTTGAATTGAAATGGCTTATAAGAATATTCGTGTACATTCTTATGCCCAGTATTGCTGGAAAGGCCAATTTGGAGAAGTCAGACTTGGAACCGGCTTTGAAAGCTCTGAAGGACAGGCTCATGACCAAGAATGTGGTATGTATTTATCCTCAACATATTATATCTAAATGGTTATCAATTGCGTTTTTTTTTTTTTGCCTGCTATCAAACTTGCTAATTTTGTTTACATTTTGTGTCTCTTGTAGGCTGAGGAAATAGCTGAGAAACTATGTGAATCTGTCGCAGCAAGTCTTGAAGGCAAAAAGCTTGGTTCATTTACAAGGATATCTTCAACAGTGCATGTCCGTTACTATCCTTTGACCTATCAACATGTGATGCTGGATTCTTCTTTATATTTATTCTATAACATTCATACTGATGCTATGGTTCGAAAAATGAATGCAGACAGCCATGGAAGATGCACTTGTTCGTATTTTAACCCCAAAGCGATCTATTGATATATTGAGGGATGTCCATGCTGCCAAGGAGCAAAGGAAACCATATGTTGTTGTGTTTGTTGGAGTTAATGGAGTTGGAAAATCTACTAATTTGGCTAAGGTAAAGAAAAATCATATTATTTTCTCCTGTTTATTTAAAGTTCCATAAGTTGGACTTGCATTTTAACCAGCAGGAGATATTCTATGTTGTGTATTTGTGTAGGTTGCTTACTGGCTTCTGCAACACAACACTAGTGTCATGATGGCTGCGTGTGATACATTTCGATCCGGAGCTGTTGAGCAGCTGCGGACACATGCTCGTAGACTTCAGGTTCATACTGATTTTACTGCTCACTGCTCAGAGATTAATGCATGCACACATACACATATATATATGCTGCATACCATAATTAGTTATTGGAAACATGTAGTCTTAGAAAGTTCCCTTTTCAGATCCCTATATTTGAGAAAGGCTATGAGAAAGATCCTGCCATTGTAGCCAGAGAAGCAATTCAGGAAGCTTCACGCAATGGTTCAGATGTGGTTCTTGTTGACACAGCTGGCCGGATGCAGGTAATTATTGCTGTTACTGTTATAGTCAAGTGGTTGGTGATTTATGAGCGTACAAAGTACCGAGGGACTCCTATGATTTTTTATCCCAGTTGACTGTCTTTGTAGTTAGTTTCCTACGATGAACTCTGTATTTATTTTGTATTTGTATATTGAATAGAGTACCCCCTGCCCTGTTGATCTGCTTTATTTTGAATTTATTTCAATGGTTTTACATGTTCATCTGAAATGTCACTGCTGACTTTCAGGATAATGAACCATTGATGAGAGCCCTGTCAAAGCTCATCTACCTCAACAATCCTGACCTTGTCTTATTTGTTGGAGAAGCACTGGTTGGTAATGATGCAGTTGATCAACTTTCGAAATTCAACCAGGTTTGGTTCTACATAATATTTTTGTACTGTGTTGTTGTTTTTCTTTCTATTTGTCCTACATATCAGTCATTGAAAATCTATTTCATTGCAGAAATTAGCGGACCTCTCAACATCTCCCACACCCAGATTGATAGATGGGATCCTGCTCACAAAATTTGACACTATTGACGATAAGGTATGCAAGTTCAGCAACTACAAGGAAGTTAAATTTCCGCCAAACATTAAGATCTTGATGAAAATTTATTGGCATCTTTGCTTTGTCAGGTGGGAGCTGCACTTTCAATGGTCTACGTATCTGGGGCTCCTGTGATGTTTGTGGGCTGTGGACAGTCCTATACTGACCTCAAGAAACTAAACGTGAAGTCAATTGTGAAGACGCTCCTTAAATGAGAGATCAAAATATACCTGTCATGAATGTATGTTTGTGTTTGATGAGTAACTTGATTATCCCCGCAGATCCCATTGCTTTGTAAGACAGTATTTTCTCTTTCCACCATGAGAATGACGAGTGTAGGATGGTTTAACTATGTATCATGTCTTATTTAATTTTCCTCACATTCAAATATTTATGGAGTGTTTTGTCATATTGTATTGATGTGATTTTCTCTACCTACTTGTAATGTTATATTTGGATTGTTAGAAATTTTTGTAGTTGTGTTCTATACTTAAAAGCCCAAACGATTGATCATTTCTGTTACATGTGTTAAGCTTAAACAACTTCATCCTAAATGAAGCAACGTAACTTGCCCTAGTTTGTTTAATCTATGTTCTTGTATAAGAAAAGTACAAAGACTTGTTTAATCTATGTTCTTGTATAAGAAAAGTACAAAGACTTTCTACAAACGAAAATCTCAAGAAACCAAAACTAAAATAAAAATTGTCAACATTATTCCTATTTTATCAATTGAATCAGTACTCGTTAATTTGACTTCCATCATTTTTTCTAATGGAATATAACTTTCATCTTATACTCTACATTTGGTAATTTTTTTAACTCATTGGATTATGTATGTTAATTGTTTGTCTGAACATAATTTCTTTCACGATTTTGTAGCACTCAATTAATGCATTTCTCATAAATGATCAATATGGAAAAAAATATATACATGAACTTATTATAGAGGAGTGTTAATGAACATAAAAATAGACATTTACAAACTATAACACAAAAATAGTTGTAAGTTTTCAATTTTTATAGCTCCATTTTATATCATTAGTTATATTAAAACACATAAAAATAAATTAATTTGCACGCATCAATACTATTACAATATTTCTAATATTAAATTTCTGTCACAGAAATTAAAGCATTTATAAAATTAAATTCCTAGCCCATAGAACTTTTAATACACTTCTAATTCACCCTCAATACTATAGTAATTTTTAATAAAATGCTCTATGATTTGAAAGTTTTAATACATCGAATTTTTCTTAAAAAAGTTGTTTTGTTAGTATGTTTACTAAACACATAATATTATAATAAATTTAACATTGTTAAAAAAATAGTATATTCAATTTATAAAATATTATTTTAAAAAACAATCTTAAATAAATTCTAAATATAAGGTGTAACTTCCTTCTTCTCTCTTTTATTTCTCTCTCTCATATCACTTCTGTCTCTCTTATCTTTAATTTTCTTCCTTCACACATTATCCCTTTCAGACTCTCATTAAATCCTGCACTAGCTGAGAATTTTCTATTAGTTGTTGTTTATTCTGAAGAATTTTTTTTTTCTTCTTTTTCTTAAGATTTAATTATCAATTTTGAAGGTGTCTTTAAAAAAAATAGAGGTCTTCTAAAAAGTGAGTATTCTTATATATAAATTTTGATCTGCTTATTAGTAATTAAATTGAAATTGAAATATTATGATTTGATAATTGAATTGTTTTTTTATACATCTTTCTTATATTGAAAATTATTTGAATAATTTGGCTTCATATCTTATATGTCTTATTTGTTTTATAAACTGATAATTGTATTATGTATACTAACATATATGATTGCAGTATAGGAGCCTATATAAAATCATAGATATTTTATTAAACTTTTGCTTATATATCTTGTATTTATATATGTTTTATGTGTATGAACAATATTTTGAAATGCTCTATATTTATTATATACACGTACATTTATAACATACTAATATACTAATTATATTATTGCAATTATATGCTCTGACAACTTTTTTAATCTACGTCTTAATAAAAAGCTTTCCATTTCAAATGTATAATTTTCAAGCACATAGATTATTCCCCCAACAATTTTGCTATAAAAAAAAAATCACATTTAATTGGAGTTCAAAAGTTATTATAATTAAAAAAAATATATATGTCCATTTGTAATATTATGGTAATATTATCTAATGAGAGTTTTGAAGGGTTACAGTCAAATATTAACATAATTTTTTACTCTTTTTTAAAATTTTATTTATTATATAAATGTTGATTTTAATAATGGTATCATCACTAAAAAAATCGTTAAAATCGGATAGATATAAACTACAAAGAGTTTTGTTTAATAAGAATAAGAATGTAATATTATATATAAAAGTTTTCACGTATAAATACTAATACTATAAAGTATTATATTAATACAAAATCAATTTATAATTGATAAAATTATAACAAATTATAAAAATAGCATATTATATATAAATATTCACACTTAAATACTAGTCATCCTTTGATGTGATTAAGATGTATTTTCTAAGAACAACCAATATAACCCCATACTTATTTGAAGATAAAATTTATATACTTTTAATTTTGTTATTCATTATTCATAATAAACCAAAGTTCAATTTATCCATAACTAATAAATTTTATAAATCAAATAAAATATGATTTTGTCATATACTCTATTGTATAAAACTATTTAAAAAAATAACCATGAATTCACAAGAAAACATACTAATTATTTATTTAATGAGTAACTTCTTATGTATAACTATAAACTATTTTAGTTTACCGATAAATATACTTAAGTTTTTATATATTAAAATGTTTTATAAAAGATTAGATTTAATCAAATATATCCTTAATCATTCTTTTCTTTGAAAGTTTGTTATGTGCAAATAGACATAGATAACTCTTTCTCAAATTTAATATACTTTTGTTGTCAATTGAGTTTTAAGTTATATAACTCTTTTAATCTTAACAATTTTACAAAAAAGAAACCTTAAAACTTATCCTTTTGAAAACAGAGTTCTCTGCAATTATTTCTCAGCTGCGAAGAATTATTGGCATTATTTTTTATACAATGTAAATTAAATAAAAAAAAATATTGAATACTGAAAGCGTAATTGTACTACTATAACGGTACCAACTTAATTAAAACAAATACTATAATATATAAATTTGGAAAATGCATCTTTATCTGTAGGGCTTTCATTGGTGCAATTTTGATCTGTTTTTATGAATTTGGAAAATGTTTAAAAAATTCATAAAAATGGATAACTCCTCGGTGTGTGGTCACCTAAAATAGTAATTTAATATTTTTTTTACAAGCTCGCATAAATCTCATCACTGAGTTTTTATAAATATTTTAAAAATGATTTTATTTTTTTATTAATTAAAGTTTTTATGCATGTAATAACTTTAATTTTATTTTTTTAAGTGAAGTTTTCTTATGCGTGACATTTCAATTTTATTAAACCTTATAACTATAAAGTTCTCTTTTTAATATTTTAAAAATAATATTTAATTATTATGTTTTTTTTAAATGTAGATAGTTTTTTTTTTTAATAATAAACTTTGAATAATCTTTGTAACTTGGATTCTTGAAAGGTTAAATAAAATTAAAATTAATCGTGGTAGACATTTGAAATGAAGTATACTTTTTTATTGAAGACATAAAATTGTACATTATATTTTAAAAGTACACCACTTGAAAAAATATATAAAAGAATTATATTTATAGATTAAAATTAATTAATTAATTATTTTATAAAATTAATTTAAATAGATTCATGAATGTAAAATATGTTAACTATGTAGTTTATTTTTTATTTGAATATTAACTTTTATTAATATTAAAAAATTAATCTATAAAATGAACTAATAGTGTATATTTAAATTTCTAACAACAGTAATTTTATTAAAAAATATATAATAAAAACTTAATTAAAACAATTACGATAACAATTATATAAAAGTATATGGTGTGAATGGAAATAGAAGATTGTACATTGATTAGATGTTTATTATGCTATACATCTTCCAAAAATTTTAGTTCCATGATGTGAAACTTTAGTTCAACAACTAAGTTTGAAGTTTAATTCTGATAATATTATTAATCAAAATTAATAATACTAAACACTTAATCATAAATCATTACAAGAATACAGTTTTCTTAAATTGTGTTTCTAGAGTTTATATTTTGATCAAATCAATATTCCTGTATTTGTATAAATAATATGATGCTCAATTGTTTAAAAATATGAAAAATTTTAACTTAAAAATATGTATATTTTTATCTCAATTTAAACATTCTTCACTTGTTTACAGCTAGAGTAAGAGTCTCCATGAGACAAATTGGAATAGGTTAATTTATAACTTTATCTTTGGTAAAATCAATTTTATAAATCTGACTTAACTTAATTAATATTAAGATTATATCATATTTGAGATCAGATCATATTAGACTTACTTGTTAACAGAATTTTTCATAAATATATATTATCATGTTATTAATTCATGAGAAATTATATTGTAATCCATAGTTTTTAAAATATATATGAAATTATACTGTAATCCATAGTATGAAACTCTTTATGTTATAATTATTAGTATGTGGCATTTGGGATTGTGATAAGTCATTCTGACTTAAGAGGAACCTGAAATTGCCTCTACTCTCAAACCAAATAACAGTAACTCCTCACAAAAATCAACAGTTATATATATAGATATATAGATATAGATATAGAGAGAGAGACACACACACATGCATGCCTTTTTACGATATTCCTTTATGAATACTGAAAGAGACCATGTTCTATATTTAAAGAAAATGATAGTGGTGATTATACAAATAATAAATAATTTGTGATATATATTATATTGTTAGAAAATATGAGTGATTCCAAAGATATAAATAAGGTTGTAAAAGAAAACTAATAGCAATAATTATAGAATTAAAATAACATAAACATTAATTATATATGGACCAAAATAAGATATCACTCCTTATATAAAGAGATAGCAGGCATGGAATTTTAAATTATGTGATAGTTGGCATTTCACTTTGCAACAAGAATGTGGGTATATATGTTTGGATAAATTTAGTAATCAGTTTAATTAAATGCTTATTTAATAAACTATTTAAGTATAGTGGAGTGAATAACTTAATTAATTAATTGGGTATTTGATTGGTTATTGATTTAGTGAGAGTTTATTCTATGAAACTTATTCAATTAAGTAAAATAACCAAATTTTTTTTGCCTAAAATAAATTTAAATGTATTTCTTAAAGAGATTAATTAAGAAAATAAAAGTAGGAAGCTTTTATTGAAAAGTGTAGCAATTATTCTTTTAGGGTAGTAATTAAAGTTATCATGGGTTTAAATTCTATAATTCTTCTAATAGACATATTAAACATTAAATAACTAATAAAAAATTGCAAAAATGTCACAAATTTAAGTTTAAATATATATATTCGCTTTTTGTTATCGCGAAGAGAGTTGAACAATAATATCTCTATTACAAAAATATGGTATAATTTATTTTAAAAAATAACTTTATTATGACATTGATATGCTGTTTTTATAATATTTTTTGGATAACATATTATTCACCGATAACTTTGTTAGTGATTATTTTTTATTGTGAAACTTGATTCACCGATCACCATATGTTAGTCGTGTTTCCTTTTTATTTTTTCCATCTATAGAACTTTGAGTATGATAATAAATTAAATCTTTACTAAAATAGAAGAAAATATTTATTTTTTCAAATACCCCTTTGCCGTCTCCAGTTTTATTCGTATAAAAAATTGTATAAAGTGAAAACAAAAGAGCAACTAATACCCTCGGATTGACCAGGGAATTCTTTTACTTTAATAATTAATTAGTCATTTTATGTACCTTTTAATAAAATTTATGTTGTTACATCCTTAAAGCTATGAAAAGGTATTTTTTCCACCATTTCCAAGACAAAAACCCTATTTATTTATTACTGATGGAGAACACAAGATCCATTAGCACATCTCTCACACTTCCACTTTACCATATTCAATGAACATGGCTGTGTGTTTACCAAACAATGCATCTCCATTTTTGGTGATGCTCTCAACGTGCCTCTTAATTTGTTGCTCTGAAGCCAAACAATATGTGGTTGGAGGCTCTGCAAATTCATGGAAGGCTCCTCTCTCCTCACCAGATTCACTCAACCACTGGGCCAACTCTCACCATTTCAAACTTGGCGATATTCTCAGTATACTCTATAACTCTTGTCTTTATTTATTTCCTTAATTATATGCATGCATGTCTCATGTTACGTTTGTTTTCTGACTATATATATATATATATATGCAGTATTTAAATACGATGAGAGAAGTGAATCGGTGCATGAAGTGAACGAGAGAGACTACCAACAGTGCAACACGGTGGGGGAAGAACATGTGGTGTTCAAAGATGGTAACACCAAGGTCTTGCTTAAGAAATCTGGAATCAGACACTTCATAAGTGGAAATCAGAGTCACTGCCTCATGGGGTTAAAACTAGCTGTGGAAGTTATCTCCGGAAAATCCAAAGACAACACTTCTCCAACTCCTTCTCCTTCTTCTCCTTCACCGTTGTCATTGTCATCATCATCATCACCTTCACCTTCACCACTTCCAAGTAATCACGGTGTTACTGGTAGTTCAAGTGCTGGATTCGTGGGAGCTATGATGTGGTTGCTGGGGGTGGTGATGTTATTGGTTTAATTTCAGAGTATATTTGCATGTTGAAGTTTACGTGGCTTTACGTAGTTAATTAGGTCAAGCATTTTTATTTTTGTTTTTTCGAGTGTTCTGGTCTTGGTGATTTTGAGATTCAATAAGTCATTTGGATTTTTAAATGCACGTGCAATGGCTCTTCCAAGTCATTTTTGTTGCCAATCTCTTGTTGTGTATTTTACTATTTCGCATTAATAAAAATAATTCCCATCTTTTATACTCTGCTCAATTCTGCTCAATGCATTTAGAAATATCCAATGCCCTTGTTTCATAGTATGTTTCATGGCCTTTCTTTTATCTAATGTTCAACGGGAAGTTTTAATGATGATGGGAAAAACATGGTTTGGAGATATTGTATATGCAAAAAAAAAAATTAGTGTACAAACCTTCATTTTCAAACCAAATAGGCTTCTCTTATAGATAATATTTGTGATTTATATGGAAAATGTGTACCTTTATACAATAGAGTGTCTTGTTTTCTAATCACATTAACTATGTCTTTAGATTTGAGAAAGGAAAAAAAAGTGAATTTAAAGTGAGAATAAATAGAAAATATATATGTTTGGATTAAAGGAAAAATAATAAAAATTTAAAAGAAAGTTAGTGTTAGTAAAATCAGCTTAATTGGTGTTAGTAAATTAGATATACAGTATTTAAAAGAAAGTTAGTATTAGTAAAATCAGCTTAATTAGTGTTAGTAAATGAGATATACAGTAAAAACAGGTATATATATATATATATATATATATATATATATATATATATATATATATATATATAAGATTCTGAATAAAAAATATATAGAAAAAAAAATATAGGAAAATAATATTTATATAAATATATAAATTTATGG
>Ga0099825_1001541_pt1 | contig 29616 bp, 11 predicted proteins | sample SiratroredBW_FD_76838 | JGI IMG/M metagenome (GOLD analysis project Ga0099825, IMG submission 76838) | Root nodule microbial communities of legume samples collected from California, USA - Siratro red BW | ecosystem: Host-associated > Plants > Roots > Nodule | place: USA: California | collected...
AATAGGTAAAGAAGGGTGTGGTTTTGATTATTAAAAATAAATTTATAAAAAATTTAAGAAAATTTTTCGAAGAAGTTTTTTTTTTTTTTTTTTTTATTTCTTTTCATTTTGAGTATTTTTTGTTTTGCTTTTTTGGTTTTAGGGTTTGAGAAGTGGCACTGGGCAACGATGTCGAATCACCACCGTTCTTCCTCTAAGAACGGTCTTCCTCCTCAAGAACTCCTTGACGATCTCTGCAGGTTTATAATTTTCTTTTTCTCGTTTTTGTATTCTCGCGATTTTCCAGAAAATGCAGGAAAATAGGGCATTGAAAGTTGCGGAACTTTTTAGTTTTTTTTTTTTTTTTCTAATTCTTGGATTGTTTTGATTTTGTGTTCTTTTTAGCCTGCATTATCAGTATTACGCATTTACACTTTATGCCTCTGATTAATCGTACTGTTTTACCTAAAGAATTGTCAATACTGTCAGCTGATGACTGTGGAATCAATTTTTTTTAATAATTATTTTTATTATTTGATGAATGTTTTGGAGATTTTCGTTTTTTCTGTCGTCAGTGTAATTTTGGTTTGTAAGAATGAGTTTGACTATGATAGTCAATTAAGATGGTTTCTTTTCTGTTGCTGAGTGAGTCAATTTTTCTTAGTTCTTACGCTGCTATTCAATTTTTGTAAGAGAATGTTCTGCTGGATATTTGTCTTTTCTTAATCGTGGATTACTCACTATTATCAGCATAATGAAAGTAATTTTTGCTATTGGAACTGTTAAGTTTTTTTTTTTATTATTATTATTTTTAATTCTAATCATGTTATAATGGTGATGAACATTGAAATGAACTGTCATATATAGATATACAGTGATATAGGTTTATTATATTCTGTGATGCTCCGTTTTCCAACTCTGTAACATCCGATTCCTCCCTTTTTATTGTTGACTTCCTATTTTTATTTTGTTCCTTTCTTATGGAAACACTTTTCATGTTGTTATTGCAGTCGCTTTGTGCTAAATGTGCCAAAGGAAGATCTTCAGTCTTTTGAAAGGATCTTGTTTCTTGTGGAGTATGCACATTGGTTTTATGAAGATAACTCTGTAGAAAATAATCCATCTCTGAAATCATTAAATCTGAAGGAGTTTACTTCTTTATGTATCCTTAACCTAACTGTTTGGTTTTCAGTCTTTCTGTTATAGTAGCATAATATAAGGTTTTCGTTCTTGTTCCTTTTAACTATAATAGTTTATGAAGAATTCTTTCATGCTCTAGTTTCTTTTTTATTTTTCATTAATTGAAAAGGTAATAACAGTAAGCTATTTTGTTTAATTTTGAACATGGGGATGGAATACTAGTATGTGAACAGAGGAAATGAATTGTCCATCGAAATTCATTCCTATAACAAAACCACCCAAGTTTTTTTGCTAGGTAGGATCATCAGGTCAATGGATCAAACAATGCCGTAATTCTTTAGTGAATCTTATGCATTCCTAACTCAGATTTGTAAAACATTACACTTGGTCTGAATTTAGTTGCTTCTCCAGCTTTCATGTTCAATTATTCTCCCTTGCCATCTCTTGTAATATATGAACCATATATTGGAAAGCAGGGAAAATATAAATTTACAGTGTAGTGCTCCCTCCAGTTTTGTGTAAATCTATATATTTTTTGTTATCTTATTTTATATGTCTAAAGATGGAACTTAATGTTTACATTAATTGGAAGCGAGCTGCTCATGGAAAATTATCTCTGCATGATATGGCACAAAAAGATGCTGGCATGCTCCCATCTGGAATTCCTTTGTCCCCCTTCCTCGTTTTTTTCTCATTAATTTTTATGTATTACTGATTGAGTTCATCATTGAGGCTTGTTTTTATGCTCAGCCTATTAGCCATGCTCATATGCTTGCTTGTGCATTGACACACGGGCAATGATAATTATTTAGACACTAATGTTGGAACCTTGTTGTTCTCTGAATACTTTGTTTCGCCTGGTAAAAGAAGGCTCTCGTTATTTAATTTACTTTGTAGACATTATTAGGCACAATTGTTTAGGCTTTATCTAAAGTTGTGCTAGTCATCATTATTGTGATATTCTATCTATCATCTTCAATTTATATACTAGATGCCCGATTTCCTTGACATTTCGAAGTGTTCAACAGTTGTGATGTTTTGAAGCCTTATGTGGCCCATATAGATGATATTTTCAAGGACTTCACATCCTATAAGGTTCGAGTTCCTGTAACTGGGGCAATAATTCTTGATGAAACATATGAAAGGGTAAGCCAAGAATAAACACTTTCAGCGGCTCTTATTTGTTGCTTTGTGTAGTGAGAAAAATCTATTTGATTTCCTTGTTTTCTAGTGCTTGGGTTATCTTCTCTGTGGTATGTTTTGATGTGTAGTTACTGTAATCAGTGTGTAAGAATGTTGTTAGTATCTGTATGATGAATTCCTTGTTATTATTTATTTTAAGAAACAGGGGGGCTAATAATAACCATTCATACAAAAGATATAAAAGCTAACAATCAATCTGGAAATACAATTGGAGTAGAAAAGGAAATGGGATTCCTAGAAAATCTCCTATTAGTTAATATAAAAAGCTGTCAGTAGCATTTCTTTTATTGGGTCATTAAACTTCGGCCAACATTTATGCTCCAAGGTTGGCTATTAGGGGGATCAATTTTGCCAGCTGATTGATTTTAAAATGATTAATGCCTTATAGACTTTTAATGTGAGGACAGGAAAAGCCACAGCCCTTTGTAAGTCATAAGGTAGCAAAATAATTCAGGAACCCTACACTGGGAAGATGAAGTTACCTTTATCCTCAGTATTGTACATGCAGTGACTTGGTTATGGATGATCTTCATTATTCCACTTGGTTAACTTCATTTGAAAAACAGAATATTATTTGTTTCTGTGAGAGATATAATCAGGTTGTTTATATTTAGCTTTTACCTGACATCTAAAGCTTTAGGAGAGAGTTGGTCCATGTCAAAATATCAATGCCTCAACCAAGTAGTTAATACTAAGAGTGCCCCCATTCTTATATTACAAACTGAGTTTCAACAATCAACACACACCATATATGCTTTGACTTCGAGCCCAAAGGGCTCTTGTATGAAGGGACTTATGAATGATATAATGAAGCCAGTCATACTCATGCACCAACTAAGAACCTGCTTCAGAGAAAGTTGCTCCACATCATTTTTCAAAAGGTGATCTTGAAACCTTGTATATTGGAAGTAAACAGCCTTGTTCGGAGGCAAACAAATTAAAGCATAATTTTGCAAAGATTTTTTCAGGGTAATGAAATATCAGTTAGAGATGGCATATATAATTCCACTCAAGATCTTTTCAATTCTCAACTGATACAATAGTTTTGAAGATTCTTTCAGAGTTACTTATTGTTATCTTGAGCCATGTTTTTACATGCCTGCTGTTGACAGTGCTTGCTAGTAAAGGGATGGAAAGGTTCAAGTTGGAGCTTCCCTCGTGGCAAAAAGAGCAAAGATGAAGAAGATCATGCATGTGCCATTAGAGAAGTAAGCATGCTACGCTTTCTCAGTCTTGTTTTAGTTGACCATTTTTTCCTTGTGCTCTTGGATTGTAGGTCTAGGAAAGATACTTGCCTGTACATTACAAAATTGATGTGCTTTGTAAAATCTTAATATTAATCCAGCTAATTCATGTTTTACTTCGAGTCTTGGCTTAGTTTTCCCTGTTTTGTTTTTATGGTGAGTGCAGGTCATGGAAGAAACAGGTTTTGATGTGTCAAAACTTCTTAACAAGGATGAATACCTGGAAGTTATCTTTGGGCAACAGAGAGTGAGGCTTTACATTATCGCTGGAGTAAAAGATGATACATCATTTGCTCCGCTTACCAAAAAGGAAATTAGTGTATGTGATTCTTTACAATTTTGCTTATTCTAAGTTTTATGTTGTTGGAGATCCCACATCTATCTGAAATTGATGAGTGATATGACTAAAATTGAGTATACAAGTTGGGGGTAACCCTCACCTCTTGAATATTTGCTTTTGGGGTTAAGTTAGACCAAAATTCAAGAATTTTAAGATGATATCAGTAATTATTGTTGGGTCTAGCAGACCACCTAGTGTTGGACCTCATGTAGATGTTTAGTCTTGCAAACTTTCATTGTGCTTGGTGTGGGGGGGCATCCTTGATCTCACATCAACTGGTAATACGGTCAAAATATATAGTATATGAAGGAAACTCTCACTTGTTGAACTACTTTTTGGGGTTGTTAGGTCAAAATTCAAAACTCAAAAACTTGGTTCTTAACATTAGAGTTATCTTTAATGCTTTCTTATACAATAGTTTAAGATAAGGATGATAAGTACACTTTTTGAATAGTTACTTCCTATTTCATAATTCACTTTTGAACTGCTTGACAATAAGATACGGATAAAGGAATAAAATATTGAGATTTGGAATCATAGACAATCATATTAGTAAAAACATTTTTTGTAATTCAAAACAAAACTATCTTTGTTTAAAATACAAATATACTAATTTGGAATTATGCATTTTCATGTAGTCAAGTTTGTTGCAGTTGTAGCTCTATTTAGTATTTACAGCCCATTTTAGTTACATTGTCCTCAGGGTCATGTGAAGCAACATTATTTTCAATCTATTTTTCAAAAACATTGACATTGAATGTAGTCGTGTTGTGTACATTCTATGTACTTCATTTCATTGTTTTTGTTAGTGTGCACCACTGTTTCTTCTAATTTGAAATTTTTATTACTTTAAATTCTGGACTTATATTAATTGAATTTGTTGTGGCCGAGAACTTTCAACGTGATTGGTTTTGCTTGTTCTTGGTTAAATTTCACGATAAAATTATCATCATGTGATGGGCAACTGTAGGTGATCAAAATACTGAGAAATTGTTATTTGTGCAGGAAATTGCATGGCACCGGCTTGATGACCTTCAACCAGCAAGTGATGAAGTGATATCTCGTGGGATCACTGGCCTTAAGCTTTATATGGTGGCCCCTTTTCTGGCGTGAGTACAACTGCATATGATTTTGATAGTTTTCAGTGAATGCCCCATGTATTGTCGAAGTTAAAAAAGATTCCCCACCTTCATGCAGATCATTGAAATCATGGATTTCCACACACCAGCCAGCTATGGCTCCAAGGCCTGATTTACCTCTTAAAGGTTGGTCCTATTTCAACCCACAAAACTGGTTGGCGCTAAACATTAGTTATGTTACTGTTTAAATGCATGAGTTCATTGGATGAAGTTTAGTTACTTAATGCTTGGCTGTGTTGGGATGGGTTAATTTCTCATTATGTTGCACTACATAGTACATTATGTACATTGCAGTCTTACAGCCCCTAATCTTGACCACTGATTTTAAATTTGAGTATTTGGCTTGAGAAGTTTGATTGTAGTGTTGCATTTTGTTAGCTACAATATTGTGTAGATTTCATTGCTTGGAAGGTCTTTCGGTACAGGATTTGTCAAGTGATTCAAAGGAAAAATCAACTATGGATGGCTTGTATAATGTTGCGTATTTCAAATTTAGTACTGCTATGCATGCCTAGTTGTTTTTTACTCATCTAATGCATGCCTAGTTTGATCCTCACTACACATTCTTACATTACTCAGGAGTGCTAACAATCTTTTACTCTTGTTAAGGAATTTGCGTGTGGAAAGCAAAACACGGTTCTATTGGAAGTAGCTCCACAGTAATGGATAGCCAGTCATCAAAACCTGAATCTGATTCTCACGCCCCTGACGTGGGGCCTGGCAAGAGCTTTAGGAATTTCAGATTTGATACTGCCTCAATTTTACAAGCAATGGAAGCTTCTTTTTCTTCTTGAAAGTTCAGCAACCTTCCTGTAAAGTTTCCTGTAACTGAATTGATTTCCGCAATTTCACCTGAACCCAAAGTTGCTAGTATTCACTCGAAACCAAAGCTGGTAGAATTAGGAAGTTGCTGTACATCTTGTTCCTCGAGTTGGCTGGTCGAATGAGTATTATGTACATTATGTACAGGAAGTATTTTGTACCTAAATAGTATTTTCTGAGTTAGTGTGGTATTATCTGTAAAACTAGAGAAAAAGTTCAATGTATAAGTTATGCTCCTCCTTCCATTAGCACTCATTCATACCCGGTCTCTTCTCAGAGGGAATGAAACCGATTTATATGGTAATATGCCATTATCACTCTTAACAAAGTGGCTTCTTTATGATGCCAGCATGCATCTTCTCCATCCTCTCCATTTCCTCTACAGTGGAAATCAAAACCATACATTATATCTCCTAATTTGTTATTATGTAATGATATATCAAGGGCTGGAGAGGATCCAAATTCACTTTAGAGCGACTGTGCAATTGACTGATAGATATCATTAAACACCACAGGTACGAACACAAAAATCACCAAGGAAAAGATGTCTTTAGTCCCTAACATAAGTGGAATTAGGCCTAAGGTTTTTGGAATCAATATTAGGTCATTGCTCTTCTCTCCATCTCCTTGATGAAACATGTTTCTTTTTATTTATGAACGTACAACATAAATTAGTTTATGGTGGTGCACAAACAATGAACACAAAGGAAACTTCTTTTTGTTTAGTTTTTTATAAAAAATTTCAATATAACATTTTCTCCTTGGAGTTTAATACTTGAAAGCTTGATTCCATTGTGGTAATGAATTACATAACAAAAAATTATCTGTGCTGTGTAGTTAATTCAAAATAAAAGTTGTTTATTTTAGAAGCTATCTTTTAACAATAGTTGAATTAATTATAATACAAAGTCAGTTCTTTAAATCTGAAAGTCATTAAAAAAAGAGTCCAAACCCTTTATTACTTAAGTTGTACGGCTTTCTTTTCAATAGTAGTTTTCTTAATAAATTTCATACTAATTTACTATATACGATAAAATTTATAAACATATCATATATTATACTATAAACATAATATTACATGGATTAAAGATTATAAAATTTATGAGTGCTTATACTGTATGTATGGGTGGAATCGGTTCGATATGAATCCATCGAATCCCATTCGATTAAATTTTTGTGCTGAGTTGAGTTTTGTTTTCTAAAGTATTGAAATTAGGTTAACAAACATATTAATGAATTTCAAATCCCGTCTAACTAATCTGACTATATAATAAAAATGGTATTTATTTAATAATTTTATTATATTTAATCATTGAAAACATTTATTTTAGAGTAAATTATTCTAACATCTCTTGAAATATTTTTGAATTTCATTTATATCTCAATTTTTTAAAATTTTTCAAAATCCCCCCTTTTATTTTAAAATTGCTTTTATAAAAATCAATAATCTTACACGTCCTAAGAGAAGCCATTTTAACAGGAAAAAAAAACAGTGGTGTAAATATATAATCTCAATAGGTATCAAAGTAATTTATTCTTTATTTTAAAATTATATTTTCCTACTTTTTTAAGATTTTATGATCCCACCTAAATTAATCCAGTTTAATTGGCTCGGATTAGATAGCTTAATAAAAATAAATAAATCTAACCCAATTATATTTATTTGGGTAAGGTAAAAAATTAGATTAAATTAGATAAACTCAAATCACTTTTACTCCTCCACCAAAAGAATAACACGAATACACTATTTTTTACTGCTAAAAAATTGTTTCACCTTATCTGTTATGTTTTAACTATTTTTAAATGCTATTTAAAGTAGTTTTTTTTTTCTTTAAATGCTGATTTCTAGATTTTTATATTTATTTATTTATTTATTGTTTTTGAACTGCTTATTTAATGTGTGTTTTCTTTTGTTTTTTCTCCTTTCACCCTTATTAAATATAACATGAAATAAAACTTTCTTATTTTGAACTTCTTATTACATATTTAAGAGTATATACGGATAAACGTGTCTTTTAAGAGCGAAAAAGAAAAAAGGGAAAAAGTGAAATTAACCTTTTTATATGTTAAGCTTAGCTCATGAATTAATTTGTAGAAGCTATTTCTTACGCAAAAATTTAATTTTTAACTTACATATAAACTGACCTTAGCTCATAAAATAGTAGTATTTTTTTAAAACAAAAATCGCATAAAATATTTAATAGATAAATTTCCTCCAAAACTCTAATGTTATAATATTTTATATTATACTGTTTATATTAACCATTATCTTACTCTGATAAATTTCATTGTTTAAATATCATATGTAATATTTTATATTTTTCATATAATAGTAACTATATTGTACAAAATTCTAGAATATATCTAAATATAAATATTCATACATTTATAATAGTATTTTAAAATAATTTTTTTTAAAGAGGATTTAATAGAAATATCTTGTTATAATTACAAATTAAAATAAAATGAAATTTCTCTATCAGTTCAACTTGAGAGTTAAAAAAAATGTATTTTTATAAGTTAAATTTTTATCGCAACCAAATTATAACAAATTAGACTTTATGGTATAACCCATTTTTTTTACACTGTAGTACAGTCATATAAATTTAGGAAAATTTTGCTTTGACAATCACAGCTGGCATACAATTAGATGCCAACTGCTAACGTGGTTTAATTGTATACATGGATAAGGGTAAAATGAAACTTTTCTTTTTGAAGGACATTTAGGGTATTTTGTTATAAAAGGGCATAATTAGATTTTAAGTATCTAAATTTAAGATTTGAAAAGTGATAGGAGTCCAGTGCACCTATTTGCATAAGAGAGATTTCGTGTGAGAGTGGTTGCGGTGGCGAGTAACGGTGGGAGACCATTGACTGTGGCGAGCGACGGTGGTGAGAGAATCGACGGTGGCGAGCGACGGTGGTCGAGAATCGACGACAGCGATAGCAGCTTCAGTGATAACAGCGGATACGACTGTAGCAACGGCGGCGACGATGACAATAGTGACGAGATTCAAGAGATCTGAGATTCAAACTCACTGCTTCTCAACCCTTGATGGAATATGTTGGGCAGCGTTTTAGATAAAATCCCAAACATGTAAATCCTAAAAATGACTCTTAGTGCCACGCTTCTTAGTGTCATGCTTCTTAGTGCCACGCTGGAATGTTTTTTACACGTCATTTATCTTGGCCACATCAGCGCCATATAAGATTGTAAAGTGGTTCAAAGTATAACTACTCATAAACTTAATTCAGTTATTTTTCACACTGTGGCACAGTCCTATGAACTTGGTAATCCATATGTATAGGTTCAATCAATTTTTTTTCACACCGTAGTGTAGTCATATGAACTTGGATATATTCTTCTGTACAAATCCACAAATAATACACATCGTAATCAATCTCAACAACAGGCAGGCGTATCTCCTTTTCTGAAGATACCATGTTCCTATCACATACCACATCATTCACAAATATTTATACTATATCATACAATACATAAACATTAATCTAATTAATACTTATGCAAATAATTACAAAATCTATTAAAACATACAACTAGTTTTCATTACCAAAATATCATCATTTTAGATAAATTTATATTTCAAACTAACATAAAAAAACATACAATTAGTTTCTCTTACCAAATATCATTATTTTAGATAAATTTTTATTTAAAACTAACAAAACAAAAATACAATTAGCTTCCCTTACCAAATAATATCATTTTAGATAAATTTATATTTCAAACTAACATATAAAAAAAAAATCAATTAGCTTCCCTTATCTTAATTTACAAAGTGTTCCAAAAACTTAAAATCACTGACAACTCAACATAGAATTTTAAAGAGAAAATGTTTCAAAGATATGATGATTTTCATAAGAATGAAATTGTATATTTTTATAAGATGAAACTAACTGGTGACTGTTATAAAAATAAAATCTAAATAGCTAATTTTTTTTATTTATTTAAACTTTTATGTTAAAAAAATATTTAGGTGTTATCTTATTTATCTCTAAAACTAAATTTTATGTTAATTTTTATTCTTCAACTATTTTCTAGAGTATTATATCATATCCAAAATATTGACTGATATTTTTTTTTTATGTTATACTATTTTTTAACATTCAAATTAATTAACATAATGAAAGTAAGTATGATATTCCCATAAAAATGGTATTTTGTTATTTTATTTTAAATTTGATAAAAAAACATTTTAATAAAAAATGTATTTTAAGATATAATGTAGGATGAACAGTAGAATACACAGCACAGAAAATATAATAATGAAAAGTAAAATATAATTAAAACGATTCATACCAGAATAACAATTACAAAATGTAAAATTAGTTTTAAAAAGTAAAATCATTGTAAAAACTAAAATTAATTGGAAAAAAATTGTCAATAAATAGTTAAAAATTATATTCATATTGACGTGGTTAGTTCTATCATCTTATATTTATCAGATATTTCATGGACAATTTTATCACAGCCATAATTTAATAACTGTTGGTTACGATAAAATTTTAACAATATGACTTTTTGTAGTACTTAAACAAGATTATTTCATGTTATACTGAACAGTAAGAAATCGATTTTTTGCTGTATTTAGTAATACAGTTCCATTTAAAAGAAAATACTAGTAATATATATTTAAAATTAAATATTTTTTTAGTTTCTCAAAATGATTAATCTCTTTATTTCTTAGCTTTTATAGTTTTATCATACTTCTTTTAATGGCTATTATAAATACAGTGAACGATTACTATCTACTTTAATTTTGCTTTCTTATAATCACATTATTTTTCTTTCGAAATAGTTATTGTAGCAACATTTATGTACAAGACATTGGATCAAGAGACTTAAACAAGGCCTTTATTTCATATTGCATGGACTAAAGATATTAAATTTAAAAGGTCACACAAAATTAACTCAAATTCAAGGAATTAAGAACATATTCAAGTCAAAATACTTTTTGTGTTGTTCTATCCCTTGTGTCCTTCGCTGAATCGAAGATGTCCTAAATTTTTACGCACATACATACATGACACACTGGATGCCTATTATATATACACTCCAGCTTGATAAGTGTTCAAATAATATACAGAAATTTGACGAGATATTATTTCCTTTATCTCATTATTTTCATTAATTTTCATCTTTCTCACGTTATCATCCCTAAATTTTAGACAGCCTTTACAGCCTTTATATACATACACACATACTTACATACATACATACATATATACACACACACACATATATATATATATATATATATTAGTCATCAAAATCATTCAGTAATACACAAAGAAGATATATTTTTCCCACCTCACCAAGAAGCCAGAAAGGCTGGGAGAATGAATGTCTAGATAACTCATTCTTACATAATGAACCAAACTGTTTCCACTATGGAAATGTTAAATAGAATGATATTTGATGAATAAAAAGCCCAATTTATTGGGAGAGGAAAAACAGATGTTTTAAAGATCTATAGTTGTAAAAAAGTCAATAAAGGAAGTAATTTGCAGCTTTACACTACCATCAAACACAAATTATTTGCATTGAAGACATTTTACAAATTGGTCTTGGGTTTGCCAGTTCCAGTTACGCGCCGCGTCACTGTCCTCATGGTCACAAATTCTTCTGCAGCCGATGGGTGTATGCCCACCTAGATTAAACAAACAGGTGAAGCAATCAGAAAACATAATAGCAAAAAAGGAAGGAGTCATTAAGCAGCAGAAGGAGAAAACATCTTACAAAATTGTCTACTGCTATTTGCAGTTATCTAACATTATAATTTCTAAATAACCATTATACCCACACTGCATTTTCCAACACCACCAAAATGTTGTCATTGTTGAGCATATATTTCAGTCAGGTGAAGCTAATTCCCTTCCAGTAAACATAACCCACCACCCACCACTGCCCTCAGAGAGCAGGAGAGGAAAATACAATAAAAAATGCTGTGAACTTACCGTGCTATCAAACTGTGCCTTGGTAGCTCCACACTTCAATGCAATAGCAATACCCTATTGATAACCAATATTAATATCACTAATGAATAGATAAAAGGAATTAAATACAGTAAAAGCACTGAACAATAAGCCCTAGAGTGTTGGGTGTTGAGCCAAAAACAGAACCCAATCCAAAAAGACTAGTCCATTAGGAGAGTACAACCTAAGGTTTAAGTACCACATCAAATAGCTTATCTTCCTCAACGTGAGATTCCTAACACAAAGGCTTAAACTTGTTTGACTTTGATACCTTTGTTGTTATTGACAACTTGACATGCTTGGTTAGTTTTGAAACTCAGTTTTAATCACGGATTATGAATGTGTTTCTAATTTTCGGTGTTTTTCTTTATCTTTCACCATATATACATGGTGTAATATAAAGTTATTCAGGAGTAGAGAATGTGGAAAAGAGAAAAAAAGAACTAAATAAAATATAATAATTTACACTTACGTTGTGTGATGACGTCTTACAAAACTGAATGCGTTTATGCAATTAATACTACTGCTAGACTTCTAAACCAAATTAATTAAGGAAATGTATCATGAAATTGGAAAATTGATGCCACTCTTGAGAGAATATCTAAGATATTCTATAATGAAATACTTTTCAGATACTGCAGCAACAACTGTGCACTAAAAGGAAAGTACGAAGGTTTCTTTCTAAACAATAGACAGTATGATGGAAACAAATACATCAAACTTGCATTTTATATCCGGCTATCAGGGTGAAACCATTAGAATACCTGTATAATTTCAGGTGCATCAGGTCCACACATCGAGGCTCCGAGAACCTTATCTGTCTCAGCATCAACAACAAGCTTCATAACAGTTTTTTCTTGTCGCCTATTTGGAAAATGTTATAATTATAGAAATAAGGAATTGATCCTATATAATAGAGAAATCTAGATTATATATAACACTTTTATTTATTCCCATATCATATATTTGTTATTGGAGGATATTAAATCTCCTCTATTTATTATATTGATTCCTTTTTTTCAGTATGTATAAAGCACTCATACTGTCGCAAAAAATATTCGGTTTCAGCTCAATGTTTTCTCTTTCTAGAGTTTAATAACAAATATAAGCAAATAATCCAGATAAGAAAGTTATGGTGCAACATACATAACTAATACTGGGTCCACCTAATAATTGAGAGTTAGTAGCTATAATGGAGGCTAACATAGATCCAGATTAACAGTAACATTTCGATTCTTCGAATCCAAAACAAAGATTTGTAATAGAGTAAATAAATAAAACAATGCTGAAAGGATTTAAAATATGCATAACAAACAATATTTTCTATAGAAACTATTGTTCTGATCCAAGTTGTCATGAATTATGCAAGTCATTGGTTTGAAATTGTTAGAATAGGTATTAAATATAGGTAGTAAGTATTTGTATTGGAAAACTGCCATATGTTGTACCTATCTCTGTACCTAGGACTCTAGTTCTTGTTTTCGATCTTTGCTCTTCCCTCTAGTCATTGTATCAGAATTCTATCAATATAAATATGAGAACATAATAGAGGTGTGGTTAAGCTCTCTGAAATATATTGTTGCTTTTATTTATCTTAAGTGAAATAAAGGTCAAGTGGGTTAAAATTCAAGTCACTACACTTACCCAGAGATGGTGTTTTTCATAGGATTGAAGCTCGATGTAAAAATCAACAGATCACCTTTGGTTTGCTCTATTGCCTGCTCCTCACTGAGACCAACTACAGAAAGTGGTGGAATGCTGCAGAACCATCAAAAGAAAGAAACAAAATGGTTAGAAATAAAATTGGGAAGGGAATATAGCATCATAAGTGAACATTCAAAATAGTTAACCACTCCAAGTTTTAAAATGCAAAAGAAACTACACCTAAACACTGCACATGCAATATTACTGTAGTCTGGCTTGTTTGTTTGCCCATTAAAAACTGTTTTCTGCAAAACAATTTTATGTTAAACAACAATGAATAAGAGCACCATTTTACCAATCAACAGCTGACTGGACCAACTCAGTCCAGATGATAAATATGTATGCTTATCCACAAACTATCTGAATACTTACTGCAAAGCATGATGCTTCCATCAAGGCCACCGGTGTAAGATTCATTCTGTTTGTGACATCACCCACAGCCCATATACTAGGTATGCTTGTGCGCGAATACTCATCCACCTAAACCACAAAGGAATGCAGAACGTTTAGAACTATGAGAGTCATAATCATTCTCTAGCTCTTAAGACAATTGTTCAACTCAATACCAGTCATCAACAAAAGCGTTTAAGATGATATAACCTTAGATATCAATTTATTTCAGACATCTATATTCCTACTCACGCAGTAATTGATAGGAGAATGCTTCATTAAACAAAGATTTTTCCTGTAAAATAGTACTTTCCTTGACCTATTCAAAGGCATGTAAACATACTACTGCTTTAACTTCTACTTGGAAGCGAATAGTTATAAAAAATCCATTATACTCGAAGCTCTATAATGACTCGGCAGACCAGTCAGAACTAACTAAATTATTTGCAGATTGGTATTCAAGTAGAAAAAGTCTTATGTTTGTATCTAGATAACCAGAGCCCAATATTTACTATTATAGAATCACAATGGATCCACCTACAATACAGATCCTGAAATGAGAACAACTGTTTCTTTTGTTAGACTTCAAGGAATCAAGTGATTAAAGGAGAGCTATGTCAACCTTTATTGCTCCAGCTCCGTCAACTTCAACACCTACAGCTTCTAAATTCAACCTCTTAGAATTAGGAGCCCTCCCTGCAGCAACAAAAAAAATAATTGAGAAGAATATCTTAAACCAAACATTGCATGAGATACTATGTTCTACCCCAACACCACCGCCCCCCCCCCCCACAAATAAAAAAAAAAACATAAATCTCAGCACATGATACATTACTTCCATGTAAAGTTTAAGAATGATGCTCCAGTTCTATGCCGACACTGTGGAAAAATTTATTAATCGTGTACCATTGATTTAATGACAAAGCACTTTGTAGTGTACTTTTGTTAAATTAAGTATTTGGTGGTGTCAATATTCTATAATCATTTGGTAAGTTTGTTGATACTTGATACCTTGAACCAGTTTGTTGATCCAGTTCTAAAGACACCACCAAATACTTAAATTAACAAAGATACTATTACAAAGTGCTTTGTCATTTAAAGCAACAGCAAATATAAGACAAGCCTATGGTGTTTAACTAGTGCTTTTGAATGTGCATTGTTTTTTGAATATTATGTTAAAATTCAAAATAAATAAATAAATACTCTTTGAATATTAAGTTAAAATTAAAATTCATGATGAATATATTTTTTAAATATATAAAAGTTTGGATTTAGTATGAATAATTGAAATCATGATACAAGGTTATTAAATATTGACAACTTTTAAGACAATCATAGACATTTAATTTAGACAGAGATAAAAGAGGATAGATTGAAAAAATAATCAGTTAAGAGAAGAAGATCAAGTATAATAATAAAGATAAAGGGTAGTTTGAGATGGCTGAAAGAAAACAAATTTAGCTAGTCACGGGAATAATGTATCAAATACATATCCAAGGGAGAGAGTATTGAGACGTCTATTTAAGAGACTCACTCTTAAATTGTGTATTCTGATCCTCTTAAAATACTAATAACTTTAGAAGTCTGTGCTATGTGTGTGTACACACATATATATGTATATATATCAACATGACTAGTCAAGGACAGGTTGGATTTCTCTCTGTTGGCCCATGTTTTTGTGGACTATTAAAACTATCATAGTGAGTTAGATTCAAAGACATTTTGATGGGTTGTCTCGTTATAATTTTTTTTAGTGAAATTCTTGTATTCTCTAGTTCCTATTAATTAGTTAGTTCTATTTCTTTACGCTTGAGTTGTAGCTTCAGAGAAGTACTAACATAGTTATCTTCATGACCTTGTACTTGAGTTTTCAGCATATCATTATTAATTTCTATGTTGAATTTTAGGTGTTGTGGTTCCAATTATCCCTAAGAGGTCACAAATAAGATGACTTTCCAGCTTGGAACATATGACATGTGCTCCCTAATTACGTATCATAAAAGGGTTAAATAAGTTTCTAATATTTTCAAAAATTGGTACCTCCAAAAAGTTTTCAATGTTTTTGATACTCAACATTTAATAAATATGCTAATTTGATCCAGATAGCTAATCTGTTTTCAAATTTACAGTGCTGTTAACATGCTAGCATATATCCAAATGCTTATTAAAGTTTTGGAGATACAAATTTCAATATAAGCCAATTTTGGAAGTATCAAAAACTTATTTAACCCCATTATAAATAGCATTCATATGTGGGCGTCTAAGGCGCAAAACATTTAGATATTTGTTCTCTATAGTATCCTTACCAGTGGCAAATAGTACAACATCTGCAATTAGCTCCTCGCCATGATCTGTCGTAACTTTAATGCCATTTTCTGTTCTGGTCAACTAAAAAAACGAAATTTGTTAAATTAGCTAAGCCCCCAGCTAAAAAAAGAAAAAGAAGTTATACAAATGTTAGTTGCAAACTCCAAAAGGAAATACCTGTGTCAAATTGGTCCTTGGGTGTAAATTAATTCCCCTGCCTTCAAGATTTCTTGCAACTACAGCTCTCATTTCATCATCAAAACCTCTGCAACAGAATATAATCCAGCAGGGAGTAATGTATACAGCAAACAGAAAAATTGATGCTGCAAAAACTACGGAAAAAATGCAACGTATTAATAGTGGGTGGTATAGCAAATGTTCTATAAATAGCCCTGTCTTCAACATTTCTTGAAACCACTACCACACATATATGAAACCGAATAAACTAGCACTTCCAACACTGAACGCAACAACGTTACAGAAATAAACAAAGTGGATTTTTTTGGATATTTTGCCAGCAATTACTGTGAAGGATAATATTTTCAGACTTCCAGAAATAAAAGACCAACTGGCTCACCCACATGAGAAGAAATACATGCTACCTTAAAGAGCTTTCCTGTATTTAACTTTATTAACCAAAAGGCTGGATAGCATTAAGTAGAAATACTGAAAGAAACTTTAAAATAAACTCACAAAAATTAGACATAAATTTAATGAGTGAGAGCATTTTACTCACGAAAGAATAAGTACATTTACAAGAACATACTGAAGTATCAAACTGTTTCCTGACTCTAATTTTTCCAATGGTACATTAACTCCCACAATTGTCAATGGCATATCATTAACCACTAACAATTTTCCTACAGATATAGGTCTCATAAAATCAGAGTGACTAGTCTCCATAAATTTCATATAGACAATTATGACTATTGAATTTTTAAATTCAAATACATGTTGGAGAGGAGACCTATGTATTATTAACGACCTGTGTTAAATTCCTATTGCAAAGACCAGTTCTAAGAAAACAACATACCCGTATGTTTCCTATTTTCAAAATCAGGAAATAAAACATACCTGTTTTATACGAGTAGTTTTGGATAATTGTTTTCAAAATTAATATCTCTTTAATTTTTAAAAACTAAAGTATCAGAACATCTCTAACTTGCCTTTGATTTTCTACTATCAATTTCCTATCACTCGTTCTTTCTTTTTACTTGTACATCTACTCCAAGTTCTACTCACTAAAAATTGTTTTATCAAACAGTTTTTACATACCAGAAAACAAAAGCAAAGTCAAATTGCTTTTTTCGCCTTCAAATTCATCTGCTATCCCAACAACCATAAACATATTCCGTTCCGATTAATGTATCACCATATCTTACTACTGCCACCATGTTGATATGGGCCATATAAAGATTCATGCTGAGAGTTTAGCATTCTCAAGAATGCAATATTCCCTTTGACAACTCACAAGAATTCTGACTAGGATTTTTCACATTTTTCAACTTGACAAAAATTAAAAGTTATGTATACTTAGTCTTTGTACATCAAAACCCAGAACTCAAATCCGTTAAGACCTAGTCTAATCTTAGACAGTTGAAGTATACTGGACAACTTTTACAATGTGTTTCGATGATAACAAAAAAGATTAAATTTTGAAGTAATAAAAGGTTAAATAAGATATGATCAAGTAATAAAATATACATTAGAATTAAAACAACTGAAGGTTAATATGACTTTCTATAGAAAAGACCAACAAACCATCTAGTGTCTATACAATCTATAAAAATCTTTCATCAACAGTCTTACCCAGCATCCAACGCTCTGTTATTGAAAATATTTTAATTTAAATTCATCTGAGACCAGTGCTAAAATAAACTGAATATTGGGCGATGATCAAAGTTATTTGCAATAAAACTACACCGTCTAAGATATCAAGATCACTAGATCTGTTTCAGAGATAAAAGAATGTGTCTGCAACAGGTACTTGTCTAAAGCCTATAAACGACAAACAACAATAACCATAAAACACAATTGTTCAAGCAAAAAAGAGTCTTCGTGAATCATCCAAACACTCATACAATAGTATAAGCTAGACCTTTTGTCAGACCTTGTGGCATTTGAGAAAAAACAATTGTAATATCCTCTACCTAGGAAAGTTTAAATCTCTAAATTGTATATCCTTTCTGAGAATAATTCCTATAGTTATCCTTCAAACGCCTTTGTTTGTAGCCAAGAGTGATAACTAAAGAATACCTATGAAAGTTGGAATTGGCTTAGTATTAAAGAATACTTGGTCTTCTAGCACTTGAGGGAAAACAATTGCAACATCCTTTACCCAATGATGTTACAATCTATCATGAGTGTTTCATAGTATATTGTCTCTACGAGAGTTGTTCCCATAGTTATCCTTCAAACACCTTTCTTTGTAGCCAGGAGTAGTAAAGAATACTCGTGAAAACCAAAAGTAGTTTAATGTAAATAAAACACTTAGTGTGCTTAATCTCAGGAGGAGATTAAAAGGGTTTGTCAAGAGTGATATTATGTACTCGTGTAACTCATAATTGACAAGGAAAAATAATTGTTGTAATCAATTTTATTATAATGGAACCCTTAATAGAGTCTTTTAAAGGACTGAATTATGGCGAATTAATATAAAAAGAGTTTTCTCTATTCTTCTATTATAAATCCTCGTAAATCTTTTGTAAATCTTTACACTAAAGTTTTGTGAAAACTGTTTTATTAAAAGTCTTCTGAAAGTATAGGCGCTCGTCTACCAATTGCTATCTATTTTCAAAGCATTTGCAAAAATGTATGTAAACTCTATTCAACCTCCCCCTTCTAGAGTTAACATGTTCATGTATCCAAGATTCTTCCTTGGAATGATGTCTATAAATAAAGCACGTGAATTATTGAATACAACATTTGAACGAATTTCTTGAAATATATTTATAGGAATAACTTGAAAAATCAAACACTAGTTGTAAAAAACCAAGGAAATGAATACGACAAAACATTCCACAATCCAAATCCCTAATTTTGAATAGGAAAAGGTAGTTCTTTCAAAAGTGTGTATACTATGAAATTACCTTTATGCATCTAACAGTACTACTATTGGACAGATGAAATGTTAGACATGAATTTCTGCAACAAAAGAGTTGTCTTATTTTTCGGTAATAATTATGATCAAAATATGTCACGGTTTAAACATTTTCCATCTATGACAAATTCTTATAGTTTTGTTCCCGTCCTTTCAGGTATCTTCCCTTCTTTCCATTTTTCCCTCTATCATTTTCTAATTCCTTATGATTTAGGAGCAAACCATAATTATTCAACTCAATTTAGTGTACATAGTTCTAATACAATATCATATGTTAAATAAATCTCGTTACACAAGGATGATGAAATTATAGTTGTCAGACCCCTCATAACCATACCAAACTGTCAATGTAGAATTTATCTTATTCAATCACATTATAATTAATTGAGTAAAGAGATATGATTTCATTACATTAAACAGGGAGATATATGATTTGATACTGATAGGATTAGGAAATATCTCACCAAATATTTCACATTATTAGATATTATTTTATATCTTATTATTGTATCTCTTGCTTAAAATAAGAATATTCGTGTGTATACAACACACAAATTCATTATATTCTCTTCTCAATTTCCTCCGTGACCTATTCTGACACTAATTCTTTCAACATTTGTATTACCAATATTAAGTAAAGACAACTCTTTTGTTTGCAAAGGTTTCAAATAATGCTGAGGTTAAGGAAAAAAAATGTTTCCAAATCAGTTAAATACATGTCTACATTGATTTGCTAATGTTAAAACTAAAGCAAACAAGGAGAAAAATACACATATCCAGAAGGCTCCATTATGACTACTAAAAACTTAAACACGAAAGAAGTATATCAAAGCCAAACCTTAGTGGAAGTTCCTTTCGGAAAACTAAATCAACTTCAGAACCCATCCCACGCCATATAGATGCAAATTCCACTGCAATATAACTGAAAAATAAAATATAAAGTAACCACCTGAGATACTAAGTAGTTAAACTAATAACACATAGAAAGATAGAGACACACCCTCCTCCAAGAACCACAGCTCTTTTAGGAAGATCCTCTAAACTTAGTGCCTCGTCTGATGTTATACCCAACTCCTGCACAATAAGACAACATCACTAGCATTACAAACATCCTAAAATTGTAAATGGCTACATTTTAATCAAGAATGTGAATGTCAATAATGTATAAGAAGCATTTCTAGGGAGTGAGTGAGGGATAGTGGAACAACTTAAAATCCATTAATCAAAAGTTTAAAAAAAAAATACAACTTTCCACGCAAATTTTTTCCCGCTAGTCAAGCATTCAAAGGAAATTACAAAGATAAATTTGGTGAAAAAGGGGAATTTTTTTGATGGGAGAGAGGGGATTGACAATATTTAATGATATTACCTGTTAAGCTATTATAGAAACTGATTCAACCATCGACCAAGTTACGTGTCCAAAAACAAAGAGCATTTGGCAATAACAATAATAAGAAATAGAGATGATAACAGAAAAACCAATCACAACGGGTGTTATTTATAACAAAAGATATCATCATTTAGGGTGCATTTGTTTCCTGCTATCGTCATTTATCTCTGTGAATATGAGGGCATGAATGAACATCCTCGTGTTTGTGAGTATGTTTACCTTAATCCCCAAAATTAAGGTATACAATATTTCCCTATTTAAATAATTAGATCTGAAGACTCCTTCTCAAGCTAGATCATATGTCACATGCACCAAACTTCTTACAAATACAATCTACACCCACGAGAGATTTAGTGAAGATACTTGCATGCTAGTCACTAGAGCTAACAAAATCAATGGTGATTTCTCTTGAGAGCACTTTTTCTCTCACAAAATGATAAATCATGTGTTGTGTATTATATCAATTTGAAGAGCAGTGCGATTATCACATGTCAGCTTGATTGTGATACAGGCCTACCATGAGTAAATAAGAAACGATTTTCCAGATCAAGGAACTAAGGTGTCAAGAGAGTGGAGATGGAATTAGTGACTGAAAATTTGTGGCTAACTGTATTGTCATGAAATTTGAGACAAAATTAGTAACTCAATCTCCATTACTTACTGACTTTTCCTTATTCGGCTAAATGAGCAAAGACATAGATGTGGCTTCTGGGAATGTCTTGTGCTCTCTCGAGCAAGCCATGACAACGGGCAAACTAAGTTATGTGCAAATTTCAAATTTAAGCGATAGTGATGCTTTTAATTGGGCTTAAGTATGTTTAAAAGAGGCCCAACCATGCTGAACTCTAACTAGGATTTAATTAGATATATTGGTGCCCTTACTTGTAGGCAACCGAACCTTTGCATAATTGAAATAAGCTTTGCCAAGAGAGAGTAGAACTCCTTTAGGCTTATGAGAGAGAACTATTGATTCTCATCGATGATTCATGATCATTGTGTTGGATCCTCATTGACTTATTAATCGTGCTTGATTGTAATGTCTTTCATCTTCAACCGTCTTCATTTTCATCTTCTTTGTGTTCTTAATGAAGGATTTGTGATTGCGGTAAACAATCCATTTTTGCGCAATATGTGGATTAGGTTGCATCTGATTCCCTTCGTATGTCCAATCTGTAATTGTTGGAGAAGTTGTCTAAGCCATGTAATTTTGGATGCAGCTGTTGACACAATTATTCAACTTCATTTGATCTAACAATTGTATCCTGCTGCTTTTCTCTTCTCCATGAGATCAAATTTCTAGGCACAAAACAAAGAATAAAACAAGGAGCCAACAAATGGAAGTGCTACTCTTACAGCTGGCCAAACATCTAAAAAGCAGGCAGTGACGGGATCTTCAAAAAAGAAGCTAGTAGTCCAAGAAAATGATGAGGATGATAAATCCCAAGAAGGGGCATGTTCAATTTTTGAAGAGTCCGAGGGATATGCTTTCACTTAATCAAAATAAAGAAGAGTACCCCACTGGGTGTTGAGGAAGAGGATTAGAGACTTTCTTTTATGTTTGCATTATGTTTTTATCATTTTGTTGTTTTGAACTCCTGGATGAGTTTGTTAGGTGTTTATGACCTTTTCTTGTTTTAAAATCATGAATGAGTTTGTTAGGAGTTGGTTATTGTGATGGATAAGAAGAGGATATGCTTCACTTCATGATAACAAAGAACAAAAGTATTATGTTGGGCATGAGGAACAGGCTAGAGACTATATTTTACTTTGTATTATGCTTTTATCATTTTGTTAGGAGTTGGTTATTGTGAACTCATGAAACTTCTCATGTTTTCTAGGAATGTAATCCATTGTTATTGCATATACTAATTGTTTAGTTTTTTTATTATAGTTTTTAGTTTTTTTTTAAATTATATCTATTTTTTAGTATTTAATTTGCTTTCTTCTTTAGTTTTTTAATTTATCTTTACTGATTTTAGATTTTATTTATATACACTTTTACATCCACCATTTGTCACCATGGTAATTATATCTATTTTTTAGTACTTTTACACATATTACATACTTTTTTGTCCACCATTTGTCACCATGACACCCACCATAAGTATATGATGGATTTTGGGCTCTCTTACTATCCACCAACAACAACAGTGATGATTACAAGTCCTGTTAACGCTAGTTTTCCTGGATTGAACTATAATATCCAAGTACTTGATCTAATTATTAAAATGAATAGATGTAAGGAATTAGAATTGTTTTATCACATTATCATTATTACACGCCATATAAATCTAACATCTTACAATTCAATCACTATTTCTTCTATTTTTCCTACCGTAATCTTCTTGTTGTAATTCTTAAAGATACATTTAAAATATTTACTCATAAAAGGAACAATCACGTCAGTAGGATCATTTTGCAATAATACTTCAAAAAAAGTAAATTCACCTGTCCTGGAATATTTGGACGTTGAGCCCTGCTACCAGTTGCAATCAATATGTGCTTAGCAGAATAGGAAAGTTTTGTGCCATCCAATTGTGTCACCTCAACCTCATTTGGACCAACTATCTTTCCCTCGCCTTCAAATAATTTAGCCCCGGCATTGGATAACAACCTCTTGTAAATTCCATTTAATCTGTTTATTTCATCTGTCTGCCGTTTGACAAAAACAAAACTATTAAACAGCCAACAACATACACAAAAACAACAACAAAGTTTTACCTTGCTAGGTGAGGTCCATTACATGGATCACAAAACACCATTCAACAAGGTTAAAAACTAATAAATAAGCTGTTTTCTGCTTCAGTATAAGCAAACAAGCAGGAGGACATGCACGTACAGTTTATAACAAAAAACATCCAGAAAATCGAAGACAATCCAAACTATACCTTAAGGGAGAGATACTAATTTGATTTTAAAAATCTAGAAGAAATATCAGTAGTTTATAAAAACATGAAAGTAAAATCTAGAAATACCTTCTTTTGCAAGAGCTTCTTCCAATTGAAGTCAACTTTCTCACTCAATTCCCACCCATAATTCCTGGCATCCTGTCAAAGAACAATCATACAATTTAGTAGAATGTATACTGATGATTATATGAGAAACACCAGTAATATTTTAATAATTATGAACCTGCATGAATAAAAAACATAAAAGGAAAACCAATACATGATCTGACAAATATAATATTATTTCTCATAACATATTTGATGAGAATTGAATCAATCCTAATGTAACTACATCACATTAGATCTGATAACATATAAATCTAACACTTACTAAAAGCTTAGACGAGGCACATATACTCAAATTTTAATGTAAGAGGGATGCCCTGGGATAAGCTTTCTAAACAAAACTTGAATCTGAACTTGTTAGGGAAGAAAGCATGTAATTTATTCAGCTACAACACACACATATAAGTATATGTTATGTGTGTATGTGTGTTTGTGTAACTAAAGTAAAAAAAAAAAAAAAAGTACATTGAGATAGCAGGAGTGCAGACTGTTGCACCTGCCCAAACAGGTATAGCAGAAAATGAAAAAGACTGGCCATTACAAGACACATAACATAAATACATATATTTATGTAGCCCTCCCCCTAAAGCTGTAGCATATAAATTGTATACTCCAAATTTGGAAAATATAAATTAAATTCGAGATCCCTAGGATGTAGTCAAAATATCATCAAGTTAATTATTTGAGCTGACAAACTCAGTAGTAATCTCCTTGTGCAGTAGCTTCTCTCTCACAAAATGGCATGTTATCTCATGAAACATTGGATTAGAGGTAATGTGAAGAGCTGCCTGATTATCACTATACAATTTCACTGGCTGAATTTCATAGAACTATAGTTCTTAAAGGAGTTATTTGATCCACACCAACAGTCATAGCCTTATTTTTTTGCATAAGACCGAGCAACATTATTTTTTTTTGTTATTTCTGCTTATTTACCAAAATTTATCCAACTATGATAACAAATTTCAATGTAATAATTGAGAAACCCTTTTCCTAAGCTTAACAAACAGGCCTTAAATTATTCCTTTTATGAAAGAAAAAATCTACTTCAGGAAATTGTTTCAATTGGAGGAAACAGTGTATTGCAAAGGTCAAAAAGTAAAATGGTGTTGAAAGGTCTAGTGCTTATGTAGAGCACAAGGTTATGGCTACAGGGAGCGAAAATTACAACAATCTGTAATATACCCAATAACTAATTCATGTTAACAGCAATTGTTTTAAGAACAAATCCTTACCTCGAGTTCACCTCCATAAGATGCTCCATAGACCAAAATCTTTTTGGGAACACAACCACGAATAACACACCTTCAAAATAAAATAAAAAAGTTTAAGCATTTCATTAACTACAATACTTGAAGGAATACCATTGGACGTTGAGAAGAGAGCTAAAGGATGAAATACAGGATCTAGAGCAAAAGTGGCTCTATTACGCAACTATCTTTTTCTAGTAAGTTCACTATATTACAATGTTAATTTGAACCTAACTCAACATCACCCAACCAACTTGTGAGGTGAGGGTTGTTGTCCCCACTTGTATATCCTTTTCAAACAGTATCTCCAGCCGAGCTGTGACTTATGTTTTTTCAATACATCCTCCTCACACCCAACACTATTAGGCTTGGTGTGTGGATAACCCTTTCTAAAGGATCTAATATAGCCTTTAATATCATATTAGAATGTGAATTTAAGTCTAACTTAATCCTACAAAACTAGTTTGAGAGATAGGGGCTATCCTCGCTTACATTCTTTTTAGGGTCTATATCTAGCCAATTTGTGACTTGGGCTTTTCCCTACTCCACAGTTTAATTAAAATATTCAGCAAAAACAAGAAATTTATATGTACTAATAATTTGTTGTGATTTAATAAAAAGGCAACGAGTGCATAATGTTCATGAAAATGCAAACCAGCATACCACACAGAAATAATACAGAAGTTGAAGAAACGAGACTTTGAATTGTTGATATATCATAAAAATCTTGAAGTTACAGCATAAAAAGAGAGTCAGGGTATGCTTCCCAAGAATGTGTATGACTATTCAACCTACCATCCAATACAACATCCCCCTACATCAAGTTAGCAACATGGACCAATCAATACCATTATGCTGTATTAAAAAACAAAAATTGCTATAGAATCATTTAAAGCAAGATTTTTCTTTTATGTTTTTCCAAATTCATCTAGAGAAGACCTTTTGATCCAAAAACCAAATGCTGTTCATTGCACTTTGCAGTCAGTTGGACAAAGTGACATGGCATAAATAACTAGCTACATAATTTCATTTCCCAATTTTCAGTGATTTTGCAAGTGGTAAAAATGAGTTCATAACATTCTTGCTCATTATATGTTCTAAAGCTCACAAGTCATAATTTACATCCTATCAAGTATCATAAGTCCTTAAACCAAATTGAAAAAAAGGCTCCCTATCATGAAAAGAATTGAATGAAATACTGACATCAGTTTGGTTGTATAGAAATCGAGTCATCATAAATGGTTTCCTATTAGGTGAAAGTAAATGAATGCTTTTGTTATCTAATATGCACCTTCTTGCAAGGTTCAGGGATGGTTTCGTTATCTAACATTCAAGATATTTCCCCAAAGTTAATTTCATCGGACTGAGAGAGTGGAGACAATCAAAAGTAAAAGAGAACCACAACGGTAAGATGGACTGGGTTTAGCTAGAGTTGGAGAAGGGTACTGCTACATGGAACAATATAGCTGTAAGTTAAGGAAGAAAATACCCGCTAAATAGATCAAATTGTAGAAGATCTAAAATGATATTCTATGTCTTTTCCCTTACTAACTTATGTAGCTGAGCCAATATTATGATTTATATAGTACAGTGTTATCAGTGACAGATGGCAGGATATGGTGGATTGGAAGGCCAAATTTCCACCATATAAACATGCCATCACGGCTGTGGTGCCATCATAGCAGTCCACTCTTCAAAAATTGCCTATGGAGGCATAAAATCCACCGTAAGATTTTGCTATGGCACCACACTTAAATGCTAATACAATCTTCACAGTCAAGGAGAAAAACTCAACAAGCACACAAATTTGTTTAGCAGACCAGGGAACAAAATTTTATTCAATAAAAATTCAAATGAGACAAATCTCTTGAAAAGCTACAATGAGTAGAATAAGAAGATATATAAGTACAGTGTGAATGATCTGGCAAAAGGCAAATCAATATGCACATTACCTAAAGATTTGACAGAGTCACATCATATTAGAATTTATTTAAATAGAAAAAATGAGGCATCTGATTCCTGTAACATACTTGCAAGCAACTGTTAACATAAGCACAGCATTTAACATGCTTGGGAACAAATGTTTCATAAGAACTACAACAACCCAGCATTTAACATGCTATGGCACCATACTTAAATGCTAATACAATCTTCACAATCAAGGAGAAATACTGAACAAGTAAGCACACACAAATTTGTTTAGCAAACCAGGGAACAAAATTTTATTCAATAAAAATTTAAATGAGAAAAATCTCCTGAAAAGCTACAATGAGTAGAATAATAAGATATATAAATATAATGTGAATGTTTGATCTGGTAAAATGCAAATCAATATGCACATTACCTAAAGATTTGACAGCGACATCAAATTAGAATTTACCGTAACAAATCTGCACGCAGCTGTTAACATAAGCACAGCATTTAACATGCTTGGGAACAAATGTTTCAATGAACTACAACAACCCAGCCATTATCTTAATACCAATCACACAAAAATTGGTAAACAAAAAAGCGTAAATTGTATGGAGAATTTGAAACCCCATATCGAAGTGGAGAGTTATCTTCAAGCATACATTACTTGTCTTTGCCCACAGTGTCATTAACAAGGGATGTCCCCGTCATATAAAAAGGAAAAAGAAAGAGAGAAAAGTGACGGAAGAAAATAATCTATAGAAAGGAAAGAGATGTCAAATTTATGACTTACGTTCCACCAACTCCTCCAATTGTTTCTGAGCTAATGGTATGAAACGGAAGCTCACAAATCCCCACCTTCAGACACAGATTGCAGAATATTATACATAAGGCAACAAATACACCAGTAATATACGTAAGAGAATAACACAGGCTTAGCTAAGTTATCAAGAAAAGTGAGTCCTTCCGTACTATTTGTAATTAGCATTAAAATATACACAACTCGTGCTTTAATAGGATTAAGATTTCGAAAAGGATCTTGAGAAGTTGTGCAAACATTTTAAAAATCTCATTACTCTCCAAAAATCGAGAAAAGCTACAATAACTCAGATCCTCAAAAGCAAAGCTATTTACACAGATTAAACATATTTAACAATACAATTACAAATCATCATGAGCTAACTATTTAGCACCAACACAGTTACAAACCTTAGCTCCGTAATTGGATGAAAATCTAGCAGCACGAACGCCACCACTTCCAGCCCCAATAATAAACAAGTCGAAGTCAAAATTCGTCCCTTGTTCAACACCTGGAACCAATTCAGCTTCACCGTCGATAAGCATCTTCCTAGCCATTGCAATCGAACAATCTAAACTAAATCTACATCAACAACATCACAACCGCGAAAAGTCAAATCAGGTCAGAAATCAAACACTGAAAGCACTGTTCATTAGCAGAACAAAAAGCAAAAAAAATGTAAAATCCAGCATGCAACCAACAACAAAACAATCAACACAGAAACACCGAGATCATTACATTAGCCAGTTCACACAGCAAAAAATGACGAAATAACTGACAAAAGAAGAACAGACCAAAAAATTGTTGCAGTATTCAGTGAATTCTGGGATTTCTTTCCTCTATTTTGTTTTCGAGAAAATGAAACGACGGAAAATTACCTGCGTCGTCGTTTTCGTAATAGGAGTACTTAGGTTTGTGAATGTGGGAATGAAGAAACCAATCACACCACCATTATGAAGAGAGTATTTATACTAGAGAGAAAGAAAGAAAATTTGCATTGGCATCTGTGTATGACATGTGAGATGATGCAGTAATAGCTTGAAGTACAAATGGATTCTTCTAAATTCCTTTTTTTATTTAATTTAATTTTCGTCTCCAACACGAAACCCTTCCATTTCTCCGGACAAAATAGTTGTTCTGTAGGAAGTTTTTTTTTTTTTTTTTTTTTTTTTTTTTTTTAAAAAAAAATTTTATTTTTTTTAAATTTTTTTTTTTTTTTTTAAATTTTTTTTTTTTATTTTTTTAAAAAATTTTTTTTTTTATAATTTTTTTTTTTTTTTTTTCTCATTTTTTTATTGAAAATAAATATTTAATTGATGTAAAATCATTGTTTTTATACTAAAATTATGTAATTTAATTTTTGAAAAAAATTACCTATCTCAGAATTGCTAAGAAGCAGCATTTCCTTGGGTAAGATGAATGGTTTTTATATAATTAAATGATAGTATTTTTAGTTTGTAAATTATTTATAATTACATTTATCACAATTAAATATATTTAACATAATAATATGTTTTTAAAATTAAAAGACCTACTTATAAAAAAAAATTTAAGTTTAAAATGAATATTTTCAATTGTGATATAAGAGTGCTTTTTTTATCATTTTATAAAAATAGAAACAATAAAAGATGATAAATTAAAGTAGAAGTTTATATAAGTTTTAATTTCTGTAATGTGATTGGTTTTAATTTTTGTAAAAAAGAATTGTTAGTTTTAAATATCTTACATTTTTTTTAATACCCTTTTATGTTTTTTTATCCTTACTTATAGTTATTTTAGTGTTTAAAATGAAAAACATTGATTAAATAATAAAGAATATTTTAAATTAAGATAACTAGATTATTTTTAGTGTAAAATTCAATTAAGTGATGTTTTTATTTTCTTTTA
>Ga0099825_1001542_pt1 | contig 29612 bp, 12 predicted proteins | sample SiratroredBW_FD_76838 | JGI IMG/M metagenome (GOLD analysis project Ga0099825, IMG submission 76838) | Root nodule microbial communities of legume samples collected from California, USA - Siratro red BW | ecosystem: Host-associated > Plants > Roots > Nodule | place: USA: California | collected...
ATAATATATAAAAAAATATATATATATATATATATATATATATATATATATATATATATATATATATATATATATATATATATTCGTGTGTGTGATTTGTAGAAGTAGGGTATGTAGGTATAGAGCACTCGCAGCAGTGGTGGTTGGAACTCAATGATTAATGTTATTTATCGTAAGTAGTTGGCAAAAATACCAATCTCATTCATTATGACAATGGACAGCCTTGAGAGTATACAATAATAAAAAAGAAAGATGAATATAAAAATTAAAATAAGAAAATAAAGATAAAGGAATTAAAATCTAAGTTAAAGCGGTTGTTTAAAAAATTGATAAACAGATTAAAAGACTATGATATAATAAATTAGGTTATGAAAAGGTTTAAGTTATATTTCATAAATTGGATTTACATTTCCAGGATGAAAGTAATATTTGTAATAGAATTGAGATTATGTAGAGATAATAAGATGAAACAGAAAAGAAAAGGGAGGAGGTTAAATAGGACAATTACTAAATGATGATCATTAATGTTAATACAAGGGGGGTAAGAGAAGTGGGAAAAAGGACTTATCTATAAAAAGAATTAATAATGAAAGAAGATGTTGATATGATTTGTATTCAATAAAGTAAGTATCAACATATTAATAACGATGTATGTTTTGCGGTATGGGGGCAGTAATGCTATAGAATGGATAGAGAATGCGAAAGAAAATAATGTAGGGGGAATTATTAGCACGTGGTGTAAGAACAAATTCAGGGTGTGAATAGATATAAAAATGGTAAAGATTTCAGTATAATAAGGGGTATGAAGGGGAGAGATTAATTTATCAATTACTCTAGTTAACGTATTCTGTTTAGGTCAATTTAATGAAAAAGTAGTATTGTGGGAGGAGATAGGTGGGATTAGGAGGGAACAAAGAAATAGGATTTGGCGCATGATGGATCATTTTAATCATTTTAATGTTGTTAGGTATTCGGACGAAAGGAAAGGTTTAAGTACACAGCTAGATAGCAGCAAAAAAAAAATGTACATTTTTATTGAATTTATGAACAATGTTGAATTGATGGGTATACCAATGATAAGAAGAAAATTTACATGATATATGTCTAATAAAGTAAGATAGATAGAATATTGGTATCTCATCACTGATTAGAAATTTGGCCAGAAAATAAGTAATGCATGTTGAGTAAAACCGACAATAGCTAAATATTGGAGATCGAAATCATTTAAAACGTTAGATGTTTAGCAAAGGGATGTTAGGTTTAAGGATATCGTGCAAGGAAATGGAATAATTACAAGGTGAGGGGCAATGAGACGATGATTTTGAAAGAAAAATTAAAAAAAATAATAATAATGCAAATGAATGGAATAAGGAGGTGTTTGGAATATGACTAACTGTTTAGAGGAAATTAAAAGGAATATATATTTATGAGAGGGATGATGAGAATTGTCTAGATGCGAAGGGTAAGAATGAAAGGAAGCAACTATTGGTTGAATTCAATAAAATCAATTTTAGCCAAGAAGGTGTTGTACATCAAAATTATAATACCTTAAAAAAAATAGTTTTAGAATAAAAACATATTAAAATCTAAAATTTAATTATATATATAAATAAGATGATATCTAAATATCTTTTTTAAAGAAAAAGAAAATTCTATAAAATTAGAAAAATTAGTTATTTAGTTTTTATTTTTATAAAAACTATAAACTCTCTCGTTAAAAAAAATTTAGTTTATTTTTATAAAAATTATTAATTCTCTCTTTAACAAGATATTAAGTTTCATTTTTATAAAAAATTATCAAATTTCTTTTTAAGAAGATAAAGATATACAGTCTTATTCTTATAAAAACCACCAATTCTTTATTTAAGAAGCGGCTTTTTTCCTTTTCTTTATCTTCTCTCTAAGACTCTCTCTTTCTTCCTTATCATACTTACTATCCGTTGATCATGACTCTAGGTTTTTGAAACTCCTTTAAGTATTTATACTCTATACAGGTAAGAGAAAATAATTGCATGCTTTTTTATAAATGTTTGTCTACTTTGAAATCGAACCCTATCAAAAATGATGAATTTGGATGATTAGGGTGTGGATTGATTTATGGTTATAGATGAGTTTGAAAGTAAAGTTTATACGAGTTTGAAAGTGAATAGTGAATGTTATGCATGATGTGTGAGATATGTTTGCGAATGATGAATGGTATGAAATGATGATCAAGACATAGTATCTTCTGAAAAGGAGATACCGATGTTGAGATTGTTAGAATGTACATTGTTTTGGAATTTGATCTAATGGGTATCCTAACTCTACTAGTACATTGGAATCATATAGATGAAGATTATTAGATGGTGAGAGTCGAAAGAGATTCATATAACCATGCTCGAGGTTTGAAATATGAGCTTATCAAAATAGAACAAATGGATTAACCTTGTACATATGGAGAGTCTAATTCAATGCACGAGTTTTTCAAAAGTAAAATGTACAATGTCTTTGTATGTGAGTCGATATATGTATCATATGAGTTATTGTGAATATATGATAATGACAATGTGATGTATGAGATGAACTATGAAAGCCTGATTTGTTGTAGTTTGGTTGTTATAGAAATTTAATTTATGAAAATACATTATTTTTAACTCTCTAGCTTATCATTCTTCTTGTGAGTTTTGTTTTTAAATCTGTGACGATCATGTATTACATGTGAAATAGGAGTTTCCTTGGTAGAGAGATATGGGGAGTTGGAGGAGTCTAATGAATTCAAAGGATGACAAATAGGAGTTTCCTTGGTAGAGAGATATTGGAAAATTTGGATTCATGGAAGAGTGAAAAATTGTTTCGAATATAATATTGGATGGAAAATAGGGAATGAAAAAAATTATAATAGTTTGGAAGGATAGATGAACAACACGAAACATACAATTTAAGAAGAAATTTCAAAGGTTATATGCTTTTACAAGCTAGAGAGGCAAGAAGAAATTTCAAAGGTTATATGCTTTTACAAGCTACAGAGAGGCAAGGTTAGAAATAACAGGGAGTTGACAAAATAACAAATAAGTTTAAAATTTGGAATAACAGAATGTTGTTTGAGTGGAATAGGACATGTAGGGTAAATTCAAGGGGGCAACATTGGGAAGATCTCACAAGAATGAGAACTGAGCCAAAATCCATATAAGGAAATGACACCACCTTCAACCCAAAACCTTAAGACATTGGGTTTGTGGATCTTCTTTCTTATATGTTACTCAACAATCTTATTTTTACTCAATATAAGACTTAGACTCATACTTGGATACCTAACAAGATAATTAAGTATGTTTATGCAAGAGATAGATAACATTGTTCTAAGTAGAAAAAATGAAGATGAATGACAATGGAAAGTAGATGGGCTATGGTAAAAACTTTTTACAACAAACTACTTAATAAAATAAGTGGAGAAGAAAGAAAGTAGTAAAGAAATTCTATAACATAAGGCCCCTCCTTCATTTCAAATATTAGCCTCGAAAGTGCTACAAAATAGAGTGATAATGAAAAATAATCTGAATGGAAGGAGAATCATTTAAACAACAAGTTGTGTGTCATGTGTCAAGAATTAAAATCTTGATCTTAGTTAGGTAAAGAAACAATGACAATATTCTCGTACTTCGATTAGTGTATTAATCCTATAACAAAAAGTCGAAAATAAGACCTGGAAATGCATGTAAGTAACCATTCTTAAAAAAATATGGAGCTAAAGGAACAATATTTTTAGAACTACAATCGCCAATCCAAAGAAAATTTTTATCTTAGCTCAATTAAAATCTTGATCTTAGTTAGGTAAAGAACTAACGACGATATTCTCATATTTCAATTAATGTATTGATCCTATAACTTCGTATTAGATATGTTAAAAAGTAAAGTTATTAAAAACTTTAGGTAAGAGACTGGGGAACTATCTTACATCACATATCACATAGTAAACCGGTAAGAGATAGTAGGTATTTCAGTGGGGAAATTTTTTTGAAGAATTTTTTTGGACTTTTGGTGTTGTAGTTTTGCCGCTCTCACCATATATTCTAGATACACCAAGAAACTATGGATCTAGATGTACTACTTTATTAAGATCGCTAGAAGGTTACTGAATGGGATGGTGAATTTGTAACTTTTATGCGAGCAACAAGGTTATCAATATCATTACTAACAATTTTTTTAAGTGTTTATTTAAATGTGTATTTTTTTTTTATTTACACATATAGATAAATTATATATATATATATATATATATATATATATATAAATAAATAAAATAAAATTTCATCTCAAGAAGTTCGATGATAAGGAAACCGTTTCAAAACAATATTAAAATTGTGTATACGTGGGACGAAATAGCATAAGTGTCACTATAATTAGGTAAAAACAAAACAACTGTATCCCAACAAATACAGAATTTAACTTGAAAGCAACAAGTTCTAATAAAAAATTTTAGTCTTCTTCTTTGAATTAGATTGGAACTTGTTGTTCCAGTAAATTCTTTTTTTTATTTGGGTTAAAACACTATTCTGACAATTTTTACACGTAATTATAAATATCTTTTTTATATTAAAATACTGTTTGTGTGACACTATTTTTATTTAATTTTTTTATTAAAATAATATTATGTAGATATGATTTTAATTAAAATTAATTTTTTTATATTATTATAAGATTCTCTTCGCGTTATATAAATTTTTTAAAAGAAATTGTGTTACGTAGGTATGATTTACCCTTTTTTAAAATTAAAAAAATACCTACTCTTATAAATATATAAAAAAAAATGCACCACAATGATACTACAAAACTGCCTACATCAAGCTAAAATAAGGGAGCTAGAGTATATACGGCAGTTTTTTTTTTTTTAACTGTGTTAACTGTACTGCGAGTTATAATCAAGCCTATAAATTGTAATAAGATTCCAATTCCAATATGTTGTAATTCATTTGTATTTGTATTATGTGATTTGTATTTTGTTGAGTAAAATGACTTTATAATATGTAGGAAAAATGAGGTTATAGAATCTTAAATAAGTATGTACAAGGTTGGAGCATTCTCAATTGTTTTGTTTTGTTTTTTTAATTTTTTTTCTGATAGAAAAAATATTTCATAAAACAACTCTATTGAAATTACTTAAAATTAAACCTATTTTGATAAATTCTAGTTATATCATCAATTAGTTAACTTACATTTTAATTATTTAATAAAATTAACTTAAAATTTTAATTCTTTTATAAAATTAACTTAAACTAGTTGGATCAAAATTTGTATTTCTTGCTAATTATAATCAATTAATTAATATTATAGGACAAAAAGTTTGAAAGATATTTAATTAAAATCAATTTAATACTAACATTAATTAAAATTAGGTCCCCCCACCCCCATATTTCACGTTTAAAAGCCTTCTCTACTTAGAATATTTCACGTTTAAAAGCCTTCTCTAATAATTAGGTGTGATTGATCAAGCAAGAATATCTAGCGCTAAACAAATAATTTTTCATATTGCTTAATCAAAGATTTTTTTCTCAACTAAATTTTAATTATTTTATCTTATACTTTTAATCAACCATCAAAGTTATTTTATTTATTAAAAAAATAAACTAAAAGATGAAAAATATCTAACGATTTAGAATATGTTTCGTTATAAAAAAAAATTATCAAACACCCTAAACTTAGAATTTTACTTGTCTTTTTTAAAAAAAAAAAAAACTATTATAAAATGAACATATCATTCAAACATTTACATTTTTTAAAAAAAAATATATATTTACATTTTTTCAAATAAATTTAAATGGTAATATTATGCTTCTTTAAAGATTAACAAATATTCTATTAGCTCATAAAAATAATTAGTACTTTCTCCCAAAATATATCATTCAAAGACTTATCAGACAAGTTCTTCTATCTTAATCAACATTAAACACCTATAAACAATCTTGATCTTCATCTCTCATAATATTTCAATAACAGTTTAACGCGAGCATCGCTAAAGTCTTTCTTTCTTATAACCTTTCACCTTATAACATTTTTCTTATTCAGCGATGTAACAGAATAAGGTTCTGTCTATGGTGACCTGAGGATCTTACTTATTATTTCGAATTACTGTTCAATAAGATTTCGAAAATAAGAAAAGTAGGATGTTGCTATATTTGTTACCTCTTGAGCTGTTTAATGTCTGAATAACACCAAAGAAAAGGGTTGAAGAGTTGGAATACGAAATGATCAAACTCGTGAAACAATAGGTAATGTCAAAATAAGTAAGAGATTTGATGTATTTGAGATTTGATTTAATAGGGTGCAAGAAGCATTTGTTGGGGTATAGGAAGTAATTGAAAAATGGGCTTAGAGCCCACCCACTCTTGTATATTTTATTTTTTTTCTTTCTAGTTATATTTTGGTAGATTTTCTAAATTTATTTTTATTTTTAAAAATTCATAATTTTGCTGACAGTTACCAACAGTCGCCAGATACTGAATATATATTTTCTAAAATTAATTTAGAGGCGGTTGAAACCGACTTTAGTAATTTAAGTGACCATTATGGCGCTACATTCTATGTCAGTAGATTAACTAAGGGAAATAAAAATAGTGGCACTTAAAGCTGTGCTTAAACAATACATTTAACTGAGGTCAAAAAGTTAAATTTCTTAGTAGTGCTTTCCTTTTATTAATTATAGCGTCCTTCCTTTTTACTAAATATAATATGGATATAAACTATTTTATCAGTGAGCCGTGATTAATATTATCATAAATTTTGAACATAATGAGGTGAGTATTCTCTTTTAAACATCATTTATTCTATATCTAAAATAATATTACTAGAATTCAGATAACGAACAATCGGGTTGATGATAAGAAAAATAGGAAATAAAAAATAGAATTATTTAAAACAGACGAAATATAATAAAAATAAGGAGAAAGTAAAATAAACTTATTATTAATTATTTTATTTTATTTAATAATTTAATGACTTTTTGACTGTTTATTGTTGTTAAAAACTGGCGTAAACTCATACATTGATATTTATATTTATATTAAAATAATATAATTTAAAAAGACTTAATAAAGTGTTAAGTTTTTATAAATTTAAATATTTTTAATTTGATTTTTATTAAATTTTTTATTTTATTGAGTACTCAAAATGTTTGTAATAAATTTCAGACCTTAAATCCTAAACTAAGTGAAGTGAGTTTTTCTTATATGCTATCTTATTTAATTGTGTTAGAAATATAAGATTTTATGAAAAATATAAATTAATAAGTAATTTTTTATTTTCATTAAAAATAAGATAATGTTTAAAATATTGCAACAATTAAAACTTTTAAGGTGTTTCTAATTAGCATCTAGGCTTAAAGTTAATTTGGATAAAAGTTTTATTGAAGGGATAGCTTCCATCAATATGTGGAGATATACGATTAAATTATAATATTCTCATAATACCATTTAAGTATCTTAATGTATCTATTGGAAGGCATCATAATAAAATTGCATTTTAGAATAGTTTGTTGGAAAAGGTTAGAAACTAATTGTCAAAATTGAAAGGAAAATTTATATCTATGATGGATAGAGTTATTTTAATTAAATATATTATTTTAGCCTTGTCCTATATTTTCTGTAATTGTTTAAAGTCCCTAAAAAAGTTTGCAAAGAATTTATTAGAATATAGCGACAATTTTTGTGGGACTTGGGTTATAATACGAAAAAAATAGCTTCGGTTAATTGGAAAACAATATGCAAGAAAAAAACTTAGACTAGAAGATTAGGTATCATGGATATTGAGAATTTTAATAAGATTCTTCTTGGTAAGTGTAAATTGAGATTGGGTGTAGAGGAACAAGAGTTATGGATTGAGATTATTAATTCAATATGGATCTTTGAGAAGTTTGGATTCAATTGGCAGTAATCATGACTCTAGATAATGGAAGGACCTTAGAAGGATTAGTGAAAATTGTGAGGGAGGAAAATGATTTAATAGCAACCTGTATTGGAGTGTTGGAAAATGTAGCAAAATTTACTTTTGGGGTGATTTATGGGTGGGGAATTACCACTCAAGGAAGCCTACCCTAAAATCTATGTAAATTTCATTTCCAAGAACCTTAAAATTGAAGATCTTGGGGTTCTGCAAGGTCAAGGTTAGACATAGGTTTGAATGGAAAAATACTTTGGTGGATGATTTTTCAGCTACCAGAGGTGTGAACTTAATAAGGAAAAAAAATGATAAGTGGGATTGGAAAGGTAGTTCATTAAAAATGTATACTGTGAAGGAGGCCTATAGGATTCTTTCAGAGGGACTTCTAGGTCATAGGGAAGAGGCATTTCAAAGATTATGAAAAAAGAAAGACCAACCTTCATCAATTTTATGTAGTTGGAGAGTCTTTCATAATTAACTCCCAACTAGAAATAGACTTATAAGCTTAAGAATCTCAAATGTGATTCCATTATGTGTTTTATGTAATTTATGTTAAAAAAAATGTGAGTCATTTATTTTTTATGCATAACACTACTAGCAGAATTTGGAACTTATGTGACAATTGGTTTGGGGTGCTCTTAGTACATGATTGTATGTCTAGGAATTATTTCTTAAGATATCAGTTGGGTAGGAAAATTAGAAATAGTAGATTAGTGAGCTACAATGTATAGGTGACTACTTTTTGGTTCATATGGAAACAAAAAAATGACATTATTTTCAAAGTGGGATTGTCAGAAGGTGTTTTCTTCTATACAAGTGAAAACATGGGTTGTCATAAAAATTAAATATAAAAATATTATTTTCTCTTATTCTGATTGGTACATTGACCAATTAACTTGTATTTTTTTGTTAATATCAAGATGGTGAACTTGGATAGGAACCACTTTTTACTGGTGCAAGGTATGTAATGGTAGGAATCCGTGAATGGATGGAAGTTATGGTACAAGGAAATTCGTGCTACAACAGCTCTTTTTGCATCTTTTTATGTCTGTTACTGCACACTTTTGCACAGTGTTGTACTAATATATTTTTTTAGGTCCCTTGACAGCCTTAACTTTATTGGTTCTGAATAAGGGTTGGTGTGGATGTTGCACACTTTTAGTAGTATTATACAAATCTCGTGTAATATAGACTAATCTGTTCTATTTTATTTTTATTTTTTTTGCTTGTATATAGGTTGGATAACCTCATTACCCCTATTCAATCTTTAATTCTTGATTGTCAAAAAAAAAGAGATTTTCACACTTTCTGACAACTTCCACTTCATCACATGCAATAGTCCTTTGTCATCCATTGTGTTTTCAATAAAAATCTATTGTGTTTTATATTAGTTGTAATATGTTTATATTAACCATAAAATCTCATTTTTTTAACATATGGATACAAGTAAGCAAAATGATGGATAATCATTAGACATCTTATAGAGATAGAATCAATTTAAAGTTAATTTTATAGTATATAAATAAGGATAATTCTCACTTTAAAAGATTTTATAGTATATAAATAAGGATAATTCTCACTTTAAAAGTCAAGTACTTGAAGATAAGTTGGGCTTAAACTCACTTACTAGAAACTTTATATTTAAATTTATTATTTAAAATAATAATTTTATTATTTTAAGTAAATAATAAAGTTATATTTTAAAATCAGAATATATTAAAACAAATTAACTTAAAAAAAATCAAAATTTATATTAATTATTTTTATTTTATTTATTATTTTAATTATATGTTTATTATAATATAAAATCTAACTATTAATAAAATATTAATTAATTATTTTATTTATTATTCTTATTTTATTATATATTTTTATAATATAAATATATATTAGTAAAATATTAAATTAATTTATTCATTATTTACTTTTTTATTTTATTATAATATAGAATATACATTAACAAAAACTCAATAATATAATTACTAATAAAAGTAATTTATACACCTCGATTATATATAAACTTTACTCGCAAATTGGTTCTAATTTGAGAAGATAGTTACTATAACAAAATTTCTCTCGACTTTTGTAATTTCATGTATTTTGCATTTTCTAAGCTTTTCTCTGCCTTTTCAGAAACAAACACATCCTTAATAAACCACAAAAGAGTATAATCATGAACATATGCAGAGAAACAAACTGAACACGTAAACCTTTTCCTATGATTCATTCATATAACAAACAAACAAATAAACAAAATCATTGTCGAAGAAAGAAATGTGCACGGCCCACTTCCACGAAAAAGAACTTGAAAGATAAACTACTAAAAAATACATTATTTTTTTTATATGAAGAACCATCTTGGACCACCCCTCTGTAGAAGAAACCAAAATCTGTATTGTGAGTGCAAGTAAGGATAAATATAACAAAGGTTGAATGTAAGAATAAAGAAATTGTTAACAAAGATTGTTTTGGTTTTGGTTGGCTTCACTGTCTTCCTCATCTCTTCCTTCTTGGTTCCATATAATGGATGCAAAGCTTCTTAGATCAGAGAAGTTCCTCTGACCTTCACCATTGGACTGAGAAGTGTGCAAAGAACTTTCACCATTCTGCAAATCATTGTTGTTATAACCATTTTGGCTCATATATTCCCCTACTGCAGTAGGGTCTGTTTCCCAAGTAAAGAGATCCAGGTTCAAGTCTTCACGATTGGGATCAGAATTCAGATCAATTTGTCCAGCAGCACTGGACTCACCCCCTTCAGCTTGACTTGTGCTTAGTCCTAACATCTCTTTCACCAACTGAGTTGCATCATCTCTTGATGTTTCATTGGTGTCTGAGTCGTCTTTGGAGAGAACTTGATCTTTCTGGGCAGCTTCTGCTTCGCGTTCGGATTGGCGTTTCTTCTTTCGCAGCATGAGGGTTTTGAAGCGGCGCTTCACGGTCAAGCACACGTTGCATGTGCATGTGGGCTTGTGTCTCCCCTTACCACTTGGGGGCTGGATGCACACAATGCAGGAGCAGCCAGGGCGGTGTCTAGGATGCTTGGTGGTGGCTCCGGCCGATGATTCGGCGGTGTCAACAAGATTTTCTCCCAGGGCTGCTGCACTGGCCAGAGCTTCCAAGCCAGATACCTCGTATTCTTGGAATGACTTGCTCTTTTCATCACTTCGTCGCTTCTTTGAATCTGCAAAGCGTTGAACACAGCACAAAGATTTAGGAATTCTCGTGTTAAAAGCATAGAAATTTGCATGTTAAACCCGAGATGGAGTCCTAGAATATAATTTGATAAGTATTATAATAACACTGGCATCATTCATCACATCAATGTTGAATGTACAAGTTGCATGATGAACCTTTCGATTTGAACATTCATTCAATTGTAAGAGACAGAAACGTCAACCTCAAGCCAATCTCAAACATGACAGACATACAGATATCAGAATCACACCTTTGTCGGTTTTCAAAAGATTTTCTATTTCCCCTGAACTTAGCTCTTCAGGTACAGTGCATGAGCTTCTGAAAAAAACATGTCACAATAAAGAATTTTAGATCATTTTATCACCAACTCATATAAAGTAGTCTTAAAATAAATAATGATGGAACACCTTCTTGAATCCCAAGCATTGTCAAAACATGTCCAATTGGCAGGAAGAAGAGCATCAACTGGAACCTTTCGCCATTTCGAGCAATCATCACATTGAGCCCATTGTTCTCTGAAGCTGGATGAAATAGTTAACATAATCAAGCACAAGTTGAAAATTTGCTCATGTCAATATAACAGGTCCAAAAGCTCTTGTGGAAAATGATTAAAGATCCAATGCCTAGTTCTGATATAACTATTGCCACAGTGGACATGAATTCAGAAAAAAGTACCAAAACAGTTGTCAGCTGGATGAACAAATTCATAGGTAGATTAAATACGAGTGATAAAAAAGTAGTGAACAGTTAAGACTTTGGGATATACCAAATACAATGCCAAATATGCAAGAAGGTTGGATTCTTAGAGTTAAGACTTTCGAGTATACCAAATACAATGCCAAATATGCAAGGTTGGATTCTTACCCAGAAGAACAGGTACTGAATATAGTTCTCTTTCCAAAAACTGGGGGTTCCTGAATAAAGTGAAGTACATACACCACATAAATTAGCCAGGGCAAAGAAATTTAAATAGAATTCTTCAAACTACATCAGTCCATATAATAGCTAACCTAAAAAATAAAAATATATGGACTAATTTGACACTGTTGGACTTACATCGTATTCTTCAAATATTTGGTCCTCAATTGTGACAATGCTTGGCTTGACACTAGGAGGAGGACGAAGTAAATCCTGTGCTTCTTCCCATGTAAGTTTTAACTCCCTAGCATCTTCATTGTCAATAAGCAACCTCTTATTTTTAGGCCCAATATTACGGGTCTTCTTCCTCTCTAAAGCCGAAATTTGTTCTAGTAGTGAACTAGTGTGTGTCATCCCATTATTTTCAGTTATAAGCAACCCAGAAGTTCCATTACCCAAAACTATATGTTCTCTTTGTCCATTTGAGTGAGGTTCCACATTCCCCTTCATTGAAAGGAGAAGATTGGCATGATTACTTCCAGATGGCAGATTCTCAGTTCCAGCAGAGGTGGTTCCCTTTCCTGAATTAGATTGTGCAGATGTGGAGGTATCCTGTTTGACAATGGTCATTTATCATATTCAGCAACAGAAAAATAATAATAATAGAGAAGTATTATTCAAAGAAGAGACGGACAGTGATTGAAATTGTGTCCCAACCTGTGTATCTGTAGAACTTGATGCCCTTCTGAAACCCATTACAAGTTTGCCTCCAGGATCTATCCGACTAAATGTTACTGCATAAAGGCATCGTACAAAAGAACAATAGTAATTTCAGATTTCCAACACATTACAAAAACAAGTATTTCTCATAAAATTTGACTTAAATCCAAATAAAAAATTTTAGTGTAACAGGCATGTGCAAGGTTTGTTCACTAGCTTTATTCTTACCAGTATCACCAGCACGTAATTGCATGGTCTGTATGCAAGGGGTCACACCCTCCAATACATACATTCTACTGTTGTTATTTGGCCAAAATCTGAACTGAAATGTCCACTCGTTCCCCTTCACATCTTGCATTCGCAAAGGAACACCCTCAGATTGTGAAATAGAAGGGAAATATGCCTGCAAATCATAAGTCAGTTTGTAAGATGTTCAGCCATTACAGGGTAAAGAGACATTCCAAAATTTATAAAACAAAAAAAACTGCAGAAACAATGTTCCATAGACTCATACAGAGATAACAAAGCAAGCACAGAAAATAAGGAAATAAAAGTCCAAAAGTACCTCAGCGCAGGCTTTTGGAAGAACAAGACGGCCAATTCGACCTGCATCACTGGCACTCAATACCTTCTCAAATAATGGCACAACCGTGGATTTCAAACTGTTATCATACATTAAGGGAAACTACTGATAAACCAGGTTTATACTAAGAGTCTATAATATATATTCAAAACAACCAACTAAAAAATATAAAGGATACTCTCCAGACAGTCGCTCCAGTTCTTGATCAGTAATCCTCGGCCAGTATCGTGGAAGTAACTGATTCTTTCCTCTGCCATCTGCAGGTGGCCGAGCAACACGTGATGAAGCCATTGCACCTTTATCCGTTTCCACATTCATGGTAAGCCCACTCTTCAACGGTTTGGGAAATATAGGGCGAGACCTTGGCCCTTGATTAAAAGGAGGAGATGTTTTTCCCTCTAGTCTTCCTTCCACTGCCTCTCCAGCAGAGGGCAGGACAGAGTTGTTCCCTGATGCATTTCCCAGGAACATATTCAATGATGGCTGCACTTTTGGTTCATGGATGCTTTTAATCTCCCATGGTGCCCTCTTATTTTCTAATGTTGCAAATGTTAATGACTGAGCAGATGGCTTCATCACATTTGAAAAACCAATGTCTCCTTTCCCAAATGAACACTTGGCTTCTTGGTTGTTCTTCCCATGACGTGAAATGATGCCATCTCTTCGAGTATTATTCCATCGGCTGGATTCGCTAGCTTCAATAATTTTGCAGAACTGCATAAGTTTTCCTTCATCAACACCACGTGCAAACTGTCTTCCCTCAGAATGAGAAGAAGGCCGATCACTTGCATTACTTTTTATCAATGAAACAGGCCCATTTGGATTTTCAATTTTCCTCATCTGCCGAAAAAATCAAATAGAAGGAACCAGTGAAACTTTGTCAGAGGATAAAAAACAAAATATACCTAAGTCGACTCTCTTCGAAATCTTGACCAACTACATGTGTCAAAAAAGAGCAGTCACAGAATAACAAGACACAAGATTACTAAAAGAAACCAGCAAGAAACGAGCTGAACATAATTAGAAGATATTCTATACAACAAGTTTGAGGTCTTCCAATGGTCACTTTTACATAGGACTTATCCAAATCCAAAGCATATGCATGCATTCCACATAGATGATGGGGCAAAAGAATGATGTTAAACATGCTTCTTGTACAATAAAAGAGAACCCACAACCAAACAAACATTGCTAAAGTAACGTCCCTACTTGAGTATTGATATCCAGCACACACATTTAAAAGCCATGCAAAAACAAAATACAAAAAACAAAAAGCTACATATTTAAGTAGCTGGCAACCATTTTAATTACAAATTAATACTACAGAACAATATTGAACTCAACTATGTAACGAAAATTTAGACATCAAGGAGTACAAGTGAGATCCCAGATTCAAGATTTAGCAATAAATGAGACATGTTGCATTAAATAGAAAATAACAATCAATAAATTATCGCTGAAAAACTCCAGATTAAACTTACCGTACTAACTTGGCTAGTATTTACACAGCTAACACATCCTATACCACCAAAGTCCAGATGCTCGAACAAAGATTTAGATACCATGCATCCGCAGTGGATAGGCTGCAAAACCAAATCAAATTGACTTCAATGACCCAGAACAAAGGGCATGCCTAAACAGTTACATAAAAATAGATTATCATTTTACCTTGTTGCAAAAGTTACACTCCCTCCAACCACTTTGTTGGTGGTGGAATTTGCTGCAGAAAACTGAATTCTCGTATATGGATCTGGCATGTTAAGGATTTCCAAGTTGGAAATATAAAGAATCAACAAATGAATTATTAGTCATAAAAATGCATGGCAAAACTACCAAAGATATGACTGAGGGAACACATGTGCAGAGGAAGAAAATATTACATTACCAAGACAAAACTTCATTAAGAAAACTAAACCTAAGTTACCATTTGCAATCAACTCTTTTTAACACACTCTACACTGGCAAGGAGCAAGATTCTTCGTTATATAAAGAAAAAGTACTTTTCAAGATAAACAAGAAACATGGCACTAGAATTACGGCAACCCTGTAGAATTTTGTGAAACTATCCAACAGAAAAAAAATAACTGTAAGTAACATTTATTTAAAAATCAAATAGATTCAGCTGGATACATATACGTAAGTACCAGTGCATCACATGAACCAAAATTTCCTTATCATAATGAGGGATAAAATAAATGTTTTTTTACAATAAGTAGTAACACCTATGACAACATTCACCAACTTAAAAATTTATGCTGGAATCTTGGTTTTAAAAAACAGTCTGCAACTATAGCTGCCATATCAGCCACATACACCTGCAATTTCACGCAATGTCGACGATTGCAAGGTAACGGCAACTTAAAACCTTGGTTAGAATAGTAGAACTAAACTAAAATATTGAAAATGAACTAATCGTGCATTTACTGCATTCACATTAAAGAAAAAACAACATGTTTGCCACATTGGCATATATACAATAAACACATTATGACACTTACAATGGCTCAAGGATGTCTCCCTTCCACTCCTCCATGAATCTAACATTACAGATATTAGCCAACATTAGTCAACAAAATATATATTATGAAATAAAGTATTTATACATAATCTATTTTTTAGTATAACAATAAAGAATTTTTATTTCACAATCATTATGACCAGAACACCCTCACCAAGTCATCCTCTAGAAATATTTCCCAAATTAGCAGCACTAATCCCCGCCCTTAATCAACAACAACTTCATATTGTCATCAGAAAAAGTAAATAGCATTGCATGGTATAAATATTATTCTCTGAATCGAGCACTTAATGTGATTTTCTTTTTCACATAATGTGAAGTTCCTTCATATGCAACAGACACACTTAAAACCAGAAAATCCCGGGAATGGCGAATAAGAATAAGACCAAACCAAACCTCACAAATACAATAGCAACCCTCACGAGACTAATTACACAAAATCAAAAAACCCAAAAATATCTCTGATTTTTAAAACAACATCAACATGAACGAGTCCCAAAATCGTATCCCCAAAACTACCCTGCATATCCACTGCCCCCATTATTGACGAATAGATGAAAATCAAAGGAAAAGGACTCAAATTTACCCGCACTTGCAGCACACTTGGGCGAATCCACCAGATCGCAGAGGCCACCCCTTTCTCCATTCATGAGTGCACGAGCCATTAACGGCGCGAATATCAGAACCCATTAATACAAAATCCAAAATTTCACTGCCAAAGAAACACAATCCAGAACTCAAATCAAAATCACAAACCCTAAAACCAAAACAATAAAAAAAACATTTGACCCACCACCACAAATTTATTCAGCCTCCATACACACCCATGCACAAAGCTTCAAGATTCACAAAGGGGTTATAACAACACAGAACCCCAAGACGAAAAAACAAACCTTTGTCTCACCCCAAGTGAAAACCAACCAATGGGTCATTCACACGAACAAAAAAGAACCCAACTTCGCAGTGCCTAGCTATCTCTATCTATCAATCTATCTCCTCAAATCTTAACAACCACACACATCATCTGTTACATCAACACTTAGCTGAGAAAGAAGATAGGCAGAGCAGCGAAGAAAAACAGAGTGAAAGCACTGAAATCAGCATAAGGCAATGGAAATTGACCTGAATTTTTACAGAGAGAGAAACCGAGGATGTGTGTCTGTGTAGAGAGAGAAAGTGAAGAGAGAGAAAGAGGAGAGAGAGTGTGTGTGCATGCAAAGCAACAGATGCATAAAATGCATGCAGGACACTTGAAGACATAACACATACACACCACCGCTAACCTTAACGCACACAAGTCGTTTATTTTTCTTTTCTTTTTCACTATGTTTTCACTTTGGGGACACTGATATCCTCACCCGTAGTTCACGGGGCCTTCTCGCTGTGACTGTGACTTGGACTCCCATGTCTCACCCCTCGGTGTATCCATCTTGGTGAAACATGCATCCATGCCTTGTACTTGTATCTTATTATTATAAAATTTTAATTTTAACTCTCTAAAATTAACTTTTTATTTTCATTCTTAATTTAAAAATTTGAATGACTAACAATAACCATATATCGTAAGAATCAAAATAAAAATACATAGTTAACTGAAATCCTAACAAAATTTAAAATGTATTTGAACTTTTTTAATTTGTTTTTAAAATCTAATATTTAAATTTTACTGTTCTTAAAAAAGGGTTATACTAGCATTGTTAAATTTATTATTATTAATTCTGGATTATTGGTTTGAAGGATTCAAAAATATTAATATCGGAAATTATTAATTATAGACAGTAAATAAAAGTATTTTACAGGAAATCGATGTGAAAGTTAATGCTGCATCCTTCCTCTGTCTTATTTTATAATATTGTTATAGGAAGTTTGATTTTACTCATTCCATATAATGGTATTACTATAAGTTATAAACATGCATGTTTGAATATGTGTTTAGCTTAACTTAAATTTATTCGTGCTGTTAACCATAATCAGAGTTTTGATTATATAATAACTTGATGTTTCGAATATATATATATAATTAAAGGAAAAATAAATTAAGTGGTAATTTATCATATATTAGTGAGTAAATATATTGAAACAAATGTTCTTATGACACTAAAAATATATTTTTTTTTGAGGATACACATATATTTAAATGGTTAAAAATTACAATCTTGAAATATTAAATGATAGTATTAGATTGGATGTACTGATTTAATTAAATTTTCAAATCCAATAAAAATGGTATTAAATAATTTTTTAAATTTAATTTAATTAAATTACTTTGACTACATCCTAATTAATTATGCCAATATTTTTAGAATCCCAACTAATACTTTATAATATATTAACGTTTAGTAGTTTAATTAATGTAAATTTGATGTGTATAAAATAACACCGCAATTATTTAAACACATTTTTTAACGTTTGCTTTTTATCATGCATTATATAATACTAATTAATATACATGTATCTTAGGCTTTACTGACATTTTGATGAAGTTAAATAAATCTAATAATGTAACATGATTGTGAAAAAAATATAATAAGTTTATTTTGTAAATCTTTTTGAAAATTATAATAAAAATCATATCACTCATGATTTATTTGTAGGAATATATATAAATATCTAGTTAATTTTTTAAAAATAAAAGTGATATAATTGAGATGAATTATGAATATTTTACTATTTAAATACAAAATTTATAAATAGAAAAGAAAGTTAAGTATTTAAACTTTATTTTAAAAATTTACTATATTTTTAAAACACTTTATCTTTAGCTTCTCTATATATCTATGAAATATATATTCATTATTTTGTATATTAGAATCACCTTAAAGATTCCAGTAAAAAAAGAGCAAATTTATCTTTAGAATTTATTTTAAAGTAAGTTTCTATTTGTTTTTTTTTAATTAGTTTTGAAAAGTTTTGTATTCCCGAACACTAAAGATCTTGTATACAATTTTTCTAAGGCAGAGATTTGTTAATTAGAAAATCATAAGGATATGTTTAAATTATTTACGAAAGTTATTTATATTTTTATAATATCTTTATCCGGATGTAAACGTGACTTTATCACAATATTTAATTTTTTATGCAAGGTTTGTGTTTTGTTTTAAAAAACGTAAATGTTTAAAATTGAATGAAAATGTTATTTGAATTTTTGGTTACTAAATAATTGTTTTAAAATACTTTTGAATTATATATATTGATATGGTGAAAAGATTTTTGCATGTTAAATTAGGAAGATTCTTAAACTGAACTTTAAATATGATTTCTTTATGAAAATAGTTAACTTTTTTAAGTTATTATGTATTGATTTATGAGCATAATGAGAATGCAAGTTACATTTGAACAAATTATTATCATGCTGACTATTTTTAATATTTTCAAAAGTTGTAAATTATTGGTATTTTCACTTAAACAAAAATGGAGTAGAAAATCAACCTTGTCATCCTATTGTCTCTCAAGTAAAAATAAGCAGCATAAATTTATCTTATTCTCAACTAGATTTTTCTGGAGCATGAAGCCAATTTCACTTAAGGGAGATAACTTCCTCTCAAGCTAAAATTTCTTTAATAAATTGAATATGAATATAAATAGAATATTAATTTCTAATTTTGTTTAAGTGTAAGGTTTACTTACGTGGCTAAAGATATAAATGTAATTTTCTTGAAATTAAAAATGTATAAGAAAGAAGCTTATTCAAATGAAATAAGGTATTGGGAATTAGAATGGCCACATAGGTATTGGAAAGGAGAGCTTGCCACACATATAATGGAGGAGTAAATGCATAATAAAGGAAAAGACAGAGATTGCAGAAAGGAAACATTGATTGGAGTGAAAGAGAATGACAATACAAAATTTTCTCAAACACCTATTTTAATTTTCAACTTCCCCTATGCAACAGTCCTATAACTAATATTTATTATCTTTTCTAAGTCACCATCACATGGTTGTCACATCAAGTTATCAAATCAAGTTATCAAATAACTCTTAAGTAAAGATACTTATGTTATCACAAAGATTATCTTATTTCATTGATAATTTAAGTCAGGTAAACTAAGATATCAGATATTAAAGTGTTTCCAGGAGAACTTTTGCATATGATTACATGTGTATATATGAGGCTTAGGTTGTAATGAACTTTCTGTATTATTCTAAGTTGACATGTAAATCTAAATATTAGTATAAGGAGACATACTTAATAGAGTCTTCTTGTAAGGGTTTAGGTCTTTAAAAAAAAGTTGTTACCTTTCTCTTACAAAATCTCGAAAAACCTTTCTTAGCTCTCTCTACTCTCTCTCAAAAACCTCAAATTGCTTCTCAATCCTCTCTTTTCTTTTTTCTAAGAATTTTTTTTTATTCATATTAGAGATTCAAAAGCCCATCCAAATTTGTGGTGAATAGTAGAGAGTAGAGCAAGCTTAACGAATCACAATTTTGGTTTAGGCAAGTTCAAAATTTTCCCCACTTCTTAATTAGTTTAGGGTTTTCTTTAAAAGATTTGTGTGCATTTGATCTTAAAGGCATCAAAAATGATTTTTATTCATTCTAGTTCCTAGAATAGGTTTAGATCATTGATCATAACTATATGTTACTATATGTTAGGTTGAGTTATCCTTAGGTGTTGTAGCTTAGAATTTTTATAGGTAGCTCTCCTCTTAGACAGGTAAAGGAATCTAACTCTTAAGTTACTCTATAAAACCAAATTAGGAGACCTAAATGTGCTCATATTAAATATTTATTTATAATTTCTAATATATTAGGAGTTATTGAGTTGTTGTGTTTTATTTTGGATTAGAGTATATAGGTTTTGAGAAGTGAATGTATTTGTGTTAAAAACATTGTGTGTTATTTCAATTGGGAAGTCCGGACTAATTTCGAACATGAAATCAGTTGAATTTTTAATTATGTTAGTAAGACATAAGAAAGTGGATATAAGTATTTTGAAATAAAAATTTTAGTTTGGAAATAGAAATACAATGTAGAGTACTCATATATAGTGTTGTAATTGATAATTTGATAGATAAGAATTTTAAGTTGAATAAATAAGTTGTAATATTATATGATCAATTTAATGTCATCAAAAATCCGTTATGGTTAGGGAAGTGGATTTTAATTGGCGACCACCTTTCACATGAAGTTTCATCACAATGGATGGAAAAGGCAGAAAAAAGCGGTGGAGGTGCAATAGTGCTGGTAAAAGAGGTGGAGGAGCAACTATAATTAACCTACAAGCTATAAATTAACCTAACGGCTAGAGTTAGCAGCTATAATTTAATCTAGGAGCTACAATTTAACCTTGCAGCAAAGTTGTAACTCTTAACCTTTTAACAAAAGAGGGTTTTATCCTATCTAATTAAATATTATGTTTCTGTATTTTTTAAATATTTATATGTATATATTGTATTTTTTTTACCTTAATGCTTTTGTCATAATCCGTTATAGATAACACTAGATCAATTTAGAGCATATTCTTTATTTGATTAAAGTGGAGAATTTGAAAACCTGAAATTTTATTTAGGGCGCCAGGCACCACTTCCTGAGCAAGCATGAAGCAACTCCAACTATGGATTTTTAATGTATTTTTTTTCTTAATTTTGATAATTCTTTTAATTTATTGAAACATGTATGAGTAGTAGCACGTGATTTTTATGTATTTTGTTGTAAAATAATATTCTAGACTTAGTACTTTCAAGAAAGAAAATACTAAGTAGGAATGATATAAGATCTGCATTGTTTGAGGAATTGTCCAGAAGAGAGTATCCTAACTCTACTGGTACCTTAGAATCATATAAATGATGAATACCAAGTAGTGAGAGTTGGAGAAGTTTCATTTAATTGAAACTGACAGTTTGGTAGAGTTGGTCAGGACAAATGAATTGATGTATACTATAAAATGATGATATGATTGGTTTGGAACTATGTAGATTCACAGTTATAATGGGTCATCTGATAGGTGTTAGTCTATGGATGTACAAGTCTTCCAGAAGTAGAGTCAATGTCTATGAAATATTGAATGTAACTTTGATTTAAAGTGTTATTGGTAGAATTTTATTTTAAATATGTCTTAAATAGTTAGTTTACCCTTCTTATGTGTTTGTGGGTATTCTTTTGTCTTTCCATGGGGTGTTAGGCTTCTGAAAAACCCATGTTCATATCTCATTTGCCTACCAATCTATCTATGGATTGAATGTGAATATAAATAGAATATTAATTCTATTTGTCAAGCTAAAACTTTCTGTCAAGCTAAAAAAAAGTAGTTTTTATCTCTTTAATGGATTGATTGTGAATATAAATAGAATATTATTTTCGTATATTTAATTAATTTGTAATTTTGTTTAAGTGTAAGGTTTGCTGATGTGGCTAAAGGTACAAATGTAATTTTCTTGAAATTAAAAATGTATAAGGGATGAGCTTATTCAAATGAAATAAGGAATTGGGAAGCAGAATGGCCACACAAGTATTGGGAAGGAGAGCTGGCCACACATATAATAAATGCATAATAAAGAAAAAGAGACAGAGATGATAGAGGAAACCTTATCCCAGAGAAAGAGAATGACAATATAAAATTTTGGCAAACAACTAATTTAATTTTCAACTTTCCCGTCCAATAACTAAAATTTATTATCTTTTCCAAGTCACCATCACATGATTGTCACATCAAGATGTCAAATGGTTGGCATGGTGGTATCAACATATAATAACTCTTAAGTAAAGAGACTTATGTTATCAGAGATTATCTTGTTTCATTGATAGTTTAAGTCAGATAAACTAAGATATCAAATGGTAAAATGTTCACAAGATAACTTTTGCATATCATTACATTTGTAAATATGAGGCTTAGGTCATATTTCATTTGTGTACCTATCTATGGATTGAATGTGAATATAAATAGAATATTAATTCTATTTGTCAAGCTAAAAAAAGTAGTTTTTGTCTCTTTAATGGATTGAATGTGAATATAAATAGAATATTAATTATGTATATCTAATTAATTTGAAATTTTGTTTAAGTGCAAGGTTTGCTTATGTGGCTAAAGGCACAAATGTAATTTTCTTGAAATAAAAATGTATATAGAGGAGCTTATTCAAATGAAATAAGGTATTGGGAAGCAGAATGGCCACACATATTAGGAAAGAGAGCTGGCCACACATATAGTGGAGGAGTAAATGCATAATAAAGGAAAAGCCGGAGATTGTAGAAAGGAAACCTTGATTCCGAGAAAGAGGATACAAAATTTTCCCAAACAACTATTTAATTTTCAACTTTCCCTCTACAACAGTCCTATAACTAAAATTTATTATCTTTTCCAAGTCACCATCACATGGTTGTCACATCAAGTCATCAAATGGTTGGCATGGTGATATCAACATATCAAAACTCTCAAGTAAAGACACTTATGTTATCACAGAGATCATCTTGTTTCATTGATAGTTTAAGTCAGGTAAACTAAGATATCAAATGGTAAAATGTTAACAGGAGAACTTTTGCATATCATTGCATGTGTATATATGAGGCTTAGGTCATATTTCATTTGTGTACCTACTGTCAATACCCAATTTCATCCGGGCAAATAAAAATTAATTTTGCAAATATAAAAAAAATAAAATAAAATAATAAAAATAAGAAATTAAAACTTTTTAACATTTGTTATTTAGTTTCTTTGCCATCTAGAATAAATAATAAAAAGAACTTTGACTTTATAAGTAAAGTTTAATTAAATAATAATAAAAATAAGATAAAATAAAATTTGTAAAAAATGATAAAATAACAAAAAAAAAATGTGTTGGGTCTGTCTTAAAATAAATTGAATAGAAAAATTAAGTGAGCTCAATTGAATAGAAAAATGTTTTCTGAAGTTAATTTACTAAGAGGTTATTAGAAATAAAAAAAAAGTTACTGTTTACACCTCCCTTATCTATTAATTATGCTTGCCACATAAGCCCCAAGGTTTACAAAAATACATTGCCCATTCAAGTCCCTGTAACTTTAGTACCTTTTAATTCTTTAATTAGTGTCTGAGAAATTTTATTTCTCATAATCAAATTTTCACCTTTTGCCTTCTCACACTTATCACATTTAGTAATCATGCTTTTAATATTTAACTAACAATCATGCTTTTCACATTTAACATTTAGTAATCATGCTTTTAACATTTAACTAACAAATCATGCTTTTGACATTTAACTAACAATCATGCTTTTGACATTTAACTAATAATCATGTTTTTGACATTTAACTGTAATCATGCCTTTGACATTTTTTCCTACTCATATGTTCAGGGGCTATTCATATTAAGTGACTATTCATTTTCTTCCTGAAATGTAACCATACACTCTTAAATCAAAGGGAGTTAATATAAAGATATGGAATAATTGATTCTTAATTAAAAATCAGATAATTGAGAGTGTTATGAATGGAGATGGAGGGATTAACAGAAAAAATTATAAAGAACTGATTTTATTTTCAAGATAGGGATATAGAATTTTAGATACAGAGAATACGTAAATATAAAATTTAGAGAGAAAAAGATATTGGGTAAGAAAAATATTATTTGATTCTGTTGAAAAAATCTAAGAGTCCAGTAGAAACCAATAAAAGGAAAAGAAGAAGCTAAATTGGGAGTCTTCAACGGGTTCGTGTTCTTCCTTTAATTTTGTCCTGGTTCTGCTCTTATTTCTTTTAATTTTGTCCAGATTCTACTATGTTATATATTTTCATCTGTATTTGTTGTGTTTTGTTTAATACTGTGCAATGCATCAGTGTCAATGAGTAATTAGTTTGCAAACATTGTTAAATTAATTTTAATGATCACAATAAATTATTACACCTGTTGTTACCGCACCAATCCTTACATTATCTAATTGCTGCATTTTTTGCACAACTAGTATTGTTCATCTGGCAGATCAGTAAATTTCAATAAAAAAATATAGTAACATTAGATATCATTAACCCAGAGACAGAAAACAAACACAAAACCCCAAACTAGAATAAAAAATCCCTAAACTCAAAATCCACAGAAATTCTCAGAACTCAGTGAATCCAAAGACTCAATCAAAAGAACACCAAACAGCCTTTCCGAAAAATAGGGACCAGTTAATCAAAAGCCGGTCCAGAATCAGTAGCAAATCCAATTCCAAAAAATTAATAATCCCAACTCCATAACACATGATCGAATATAGGATATAGGATAGCCAAAGTCCCCAATTCGAAAATTTACAAATCTTGTACCAAAACATAAACTATTCAGAAGTAGAAATTCACCCAAGCAACTAATCCAGAAACATAACCCTAAGGCAAAGAAGCCTCTGTTCCCAATTTAAAAAGCCTAACATTAACAACCACTATGCCTCACGAAACCAAATAGCCACAATTAATAATCCCAACCCCATAACACATTATTGAATATAGGATAGCCGAAGTCCCCAATTCGAAAATTTCCAAATCTTGTACCAAAACATAAACTATTCAGAAGTAGGAATCCACCCAAGCAACCAATCCAGAAACAGAACCCTAAGGTAAAGAAGTCTCTGTTCCCAATTTAAAAAGCCTAACATCAACAACCACTATCCCTTACGAAACCAAATAGCCACAGTAAAGAACAAAACTAAAATAATCATTCCAGAAACAAAATAACTCAAACATCCCAATTATAATCCTTCCACTGCGTAGGGTATTAGGTTTCATTGTTTATTTTTTTTATTAATCTTCCTGTTTTTATGTTGTATATGTTTTTTTTCTAATAACAAAATATAAGTAAGTTAGGAAAAGAATAAAAAAAAAGTCCTTTCTTATAAACATAAACTTTTAAAAATAAAATATTAGATTTAAAATAATTTTTTAAAAATAATTAAAATATATATATAACATTTTCAAAAAAAAACTTTTAATTAACAGTTTTAATAAAATTTTAACAATAAACAAATATAAACTTTTTTTTTAAAAGATTAAATGAAATTTCAAAAAATAAAAAAATGTCAAACATCATCATTCAATTTTTAAAATTAGAACTACGTAGTCCCTGATTTTCCTTCTGGACCAAGGTCAATCCTTGTCGGGTTAAAAAAATATAAAAAATAAAAATTTGTCTATGTTATTATTTTGTTTGTTTATTGTTCATTCTTAAATATTTTTTGTAAATATATATTTATTTTTATTTGCTGTAATTACTATTTTTAGGGAAAAATAACATTTTTAAAGCCACATTTATTTCTATTCATTTAATTAAAGGTACCGTCTTAGGACGGGCGTTGTGGAGTGTTAATACATTTCCCACACATAACCGACACCTGAATCTTGAATCTGGTTCGTAGGCATTTTTATTTTTTTGATTTTTCTATAGTTTCCCCATAATAAGCTATAGTGGCGACTCCATTATCAATTTAAACATTTTTTAAAATAAGTTTGTGATCGCCTCGTCGTTATCGGGTTGCGACACCTACCTATCTATGGATTGAACGTGAATATAAATAGAATATTAATTCTATTTGTGAAGCTAAAAAAAGGTAGTTTTTGTCTCTTTAATAGATTGAATGTGAATATAAATAGAATATTAATTGGTATATCTAATTAATTTGAAATTTTGTTTAAGTGCAAGGTTTGCTTATATGGCTAAAGGTACAAATGTAATTTTCTTGAAATAAAAAATGTATAGAGAATGAGCTTATTCAAAAGAAATAAGGTATTGAGAAGCATAATGGCCACACAGTTATTGGGAAGGAGAGCTAGCCACACATATAATGGAGGAGTAGATGCATAATAAAAGAAAAGATACGGTAGAAAGGAAACCTTTGATTGCAGAAAAGAGAATGACAATACAAAATTTTCACAAACACCTGTTTTACTTTTCAACTTTCCCTCTACAACAGTCCTATAACTAAAATTTGTTATCTTTTCCAAGTCACTATCACATGGTTGTCACATCAAGTTGTAAAATGGTTGGCATGATGGTGTCAACATATCATAACTCTTAAGTAAATACACTTATTTGTTTCTTTGATAGTTTAAGTCAGGTAAACTAAGATATCAAATGGTAAAATATTCACAGGAGAACTTTTGCATATCATTACATGTGTAGATATAAGGCTTAGGTGGTAATGAACTTACTGTTGACTTGTAAATCTAAATATTGGTTTAGATAAGATGTTAGTCTAAATGAGACCTACTTAATAGGTCTTCTTATAAGGGTTTAGGTCTTTTAAAAAAAAGTTGTTACCTTTCTCTCTCTTAAAAAGCCTCAAAAACCCTTTCTTAGCTTTCTTTGCTATCTCTCTCAAAAACCTCAATTCTCTCTTTTCTTTTTCTAAGAAAAATTTACTTTTTTATTCACATTAGAGATTTAAAAGCCCCATCCAAATTCTTGGTATAGAGTAAAGCAAGTTTAACGGATCACAATTTTGGTTTAGACAAGTTCAAAATTTTTCCCTCTTCTTAATTAGTTTAGGGTTTTCTTAAAAAAATCTAAGTGCATTTTCGTGCATTTGGTCTTAAAGGCATCAAGAATGATTTTTATTCATTCTAGATCCTAGAATAGGTTTAGATCATTGATCATAAATATATGTTACAGGTTGAGTTATTCTTACAAGTTATAGCTTAGAATCTTTTATAGGTGACTCTCTTTTTAGACAAGCAAGGGAATCTAACTCTTAAGTTACTCTATAGAACCCGAATTAGGAGATCTAAATGTGCTTATATTAAATATTTATTTATAATTTCTAATATATTAGGAGTTATTAAGGTGTTGTGTTTTATTTTGGATTGGAGTATATAAGTTTTGAGAAGGAAATGTGTTTGTGATAGAGACATTGTGTGTTATTTCAATTGGGAAGTCCGGACTAATTTTGAACATGGAATTAGTAGAATTAATTAGATATTTTATTTTAATTTAGCTTTAATCTGGTAATAGTGAAATTATTTGATATTATTAGTCTGAGTAGCTTGATTTTTAAAAATTGAAAGTTTTTAATTATGTTAATAAGACATAAGAAAGTTGATATAAGTGTTTTGAAATGAAAATTTTAGTTTGGAAATAGAAATACAATTTAGAGTACTCACAGTAATGTTGTAATTAATAATTTAATATATAAGAATTTTAAGTTGAATAAGTAAGTTGTAATATTATATGATCAATTCAATGTCATCGAAAATCAATTGTGGTTAGCAAAGCGGGGTTTTCGTGGCGACCACTTTCCGCATGAAGCCCCATCACGATGATCGGAAAAGGCAGAAAAAACAGTGCTAGTAGAAGTGGTGGAGATGCAACAGCCGCTCCTAGAAGCAAGCACGACCTTGATCACATAGGCGACCTTGATCACATAGTTACGCCCAATTAATATAACCTAGTTACAATAAATTAACCTACCAACTATAAATTAACCTACAAGCTATAAATTAACCTAAGGGGTTAGCAGCAAAGCTATAACTCTTAACTTTTTAACTAACAGGGTTTTATCCTGTCTAATTAAATATTATATTTCTGTAATTTTTAAATATTTATATGTATATATTATATTTTTTTACCTTAATGTTTTCATCATAATCAGTTATAAAGTTATAAAGGATTTTTGAGTTATCTGATATCTTCCCTTATCCAATATCAATAACATTATATCAATGAGGATATTCTTTATGAGATTAAAGTGGAGAATTTGAAAACCTAAAATTTTATTTGGGATGCCAAGCGTCACTTCCTGGGCAAGCGTGAAGCAATGTACAACTATGAGTTCTTAATGTATTTTTTTCTTGATTTTGATAATTCTTTTAATTTATTGAAACATGTATGAGTAGTAACATGTGATTTTGATGTATTTTGTTGTAAAATAGTATTCTAGACTTATTACTTTCAAGAAAGAAAATACTTAGTAGAAAGGAATGATATAAGATGTGCATTGTTTGAGGATTTTTCTAGAAAAAAGTATCCTAACTCTAATGGTACTTTAGAATCATATAAATGATGGATACCAGGTGGTGAGAGTTGAAGTAGTTTTATTTAATTGAAACTGACAGTTTGGAAGAGTTGGCCAAGACAAATAAATTGATGTATACATGATGATATGATTGGTTTGGAATTGTCTAGATTCACAGTTAGAATGGATCATCTTATAGGTGTGTTAGTCTATCGATGTACAAGTTTTCCAGAAATAGAGTCAATGTCTATGAAATGTTGAATGTAACTTTGATTTAAATTGTTATTGGTAGAATTTTATTTTAAATATATCTTAAATAGTTAGCTTACCCTTCCTATGTGTTTATGTGTATTCTTTGTCTTTTCTTATTTGTGATTATCTTATGTTACACGAGAGTAGAGAATATTATTTCAGGAGATGAGGTACTCAGAATGACAAAGAAAATCTTAGAAGAGTGGACTTTTTTATATTTATAATGTTATGTTTTAATAAATATATAAAGTTTAAAATCTCTATGAAAATAAAAAATATTTTGAATGACTCTATTAGGTTATTTTTTAGTTATGTAATATTTTATATTAAAGCTTTATGTGATTCATGGATTTTATGGGATGTTGGGCATATGAAAAACATGTTCATATTTCATTTGTGTACCCATGGTTTATATTTGTTAATATGTTTATGTTGATGGAGTGGTTTTGTAATGAATTGGTTTTTGGATTTTTTAACTATAAATTTTTTTTTCTTTTATTCACAATTATAATGAATATTTATTTAAACAATTTACACCGATACTTTTGTTTATATAATGATCAAAATGATTATATACCCGAGTAGATATAGATACAGAAACTAAACTAAGACGGAAATATATATATATATATATATATATATATATATATATATATATATATATATATTTATATATATA
>Ga0099825_1001543_pt1 | contig 29612 bp, 14 predicted proteins | sample SiratroredBW_FD_76838 | JGI IMG/M metagenome (GOLD analysis project Ga0099825, IMG submission 76838) | Root nodule microbial communities of legume samples collected from California, USA - Siratro red BW | ecosystem: Host-associated > Plants > Roots > Nodule | place: USA: California | collected...
GCATGAATGCGTGAAATTTTTGAGTTTACATATATTGATGCATGAAATTATTTGAGAAAATGCACTTATGAATGTGTGAAAATTTTGAATTTGCATATATTGATGCATGAAGTTCTATTTTTTGTTATGAGAGCTCATGGATGAATGCATGAGTCTATTAAACTTATATTTTCTTTTATTTTTTGTCATTTTAGCATTTTTAGAAAGAAATGCATAGCTGCAGTGAGGGTGCACGAATGTATGCGTGAGACTCTTTTTAATCGATTTTTGTCCCTTTTCAGATGCTTGTATGTCATGACAGTACATAAATGAATGCACAAGACTCCATTTTGTCATTTTTGTTTAATTTTTATTTTTGAATGAGAATGCATGTGTAAATGCATCAGACTATATGAAAATGCATGCACGAATACATGAGAGTTTATTTTCATGCATGGATGAGTGCATGAGACTATTTTTCTATGGATGAGAATGCCTGTACAAATGCATTAGAGTTTATGAAATGCATGTAAGAATGCATGAGACTTTTGAGTACCATGAGTGTGCACGAGACTCTATTTTTTTGTTTGCAGTGTTGACATTTAGAATATCAAAGAATGTTTATGCTAAGGATGGTGCATGAATGCATGAGATCCACTCTCTTCATTTTTCCCTTTTGATCTCTTTTTTCAAAACTATGAATTAAATGTTTTTATGCAATCATTGAATTTATTTTGAAATTGAAATTTTGATTTTTATGAAATAATGAGAAATGTAAGCAACTCTTAAAGCCTACAATTATGAATGTCATTGACTTTTTCTTTTGCCACATTTTTCTTATGCATGTAAGCTTGAATGGGTTAATGAAAGAAAGGAATATGGAAGGAAGGTTTTTTTTCGAAGGAAATCTAAAGAAAAACCCAAATGGTATTCCTCAGATAGGCAAAAATAGAAGTGCCCCAGTTTTGGGTATTCTTGAATATTGGGTGCAAACACAACACAAAGGTGCAACTTTATCCTGATACTTTTCAAACAATCCTTTGAGAAATGGATATAAACATGCCAACGAAGCTACCCCAGTTTCAGTATAGTGTATGACTATGTACAAATGGAATGATTTATTCGCAAGGTTGGATAAAAAAATGAACTGGTAAAGACTAGGGTAGTGTAATGATATATAGAGAATTGCATCTTCAATAGGAAAAAATTTGGATAAAACAAATAGGGATTGCCCCAGTTTTGAAGTTATGGATTCACAAAATGGTTTGAATAAAAGAAAGTGGCTTGGTATTGGAAATGAAAATGGGATGGCAATGAGAAAAGATTGCCTTGGTGTTGTCCTGTTTTGATGTTTTGCTCTCAGTCGACTTGCTATTTGTAATTTTTTTACCAAGGGTATTTTGTCTTTTTTCCTTATCAGTTTTTTTTTTCTTTTTTTTTACACATATTGGCAATCACATATCTCTGTTACAGGGTTATTCTTTAAGAAATCATCAACAATCATCCTTCAATCCATGTGGACTTTATTTGGCTTGGAGAAATGAGTGGGGCCCACGAGAAGTTATAAAAAAGTGAGAGTGAATTATTTCCTTTTTTTATATTTTATTTCTTTTCTCTTTCTTTTGAAACTAATTTTTTAAAAATGAAAATGATTAGGAACATAAAAGGTGAGCCACGTAATTTTTCAAGATCACATTTTTTGCATGTTCTTTTTTTTTTTAAAAAAACTTAAAGAACTAGAGTCAAACCTCTTTTCCAAAATTGATAATTATCTTTTCATAATTTTATAATATTTATTTAAAATCCCATTTCTTTCATTTTTTCCAAACTTTTCATTACCTATTTTTCTTTTTTGTTTCAACTTTTTTTTCAAAAACTACATATATATTCTTTATTATTTTTTTAAAATGAAAAAAAAGTGATAAACATCTAAATTATAGTCTTTTGATTTTCTCTCTTTTTTTGAACAAAAGATAAAAGACAATGGTCAAAATAAATTAAATTATTATTATTATTTTTGTATTTTTCTGAAAATAAGAGAAAAATAATAAAGCTAATCAAACAATAAATTTAAAGCTGAATTTTTTATTTTTTTTAATCGATAAGAAACATTATTTTATTTAAGAAAATGAAAATAAAAGGATAATGACAAAAATCATTTTTTATATTTTTCCTAATAACAAAATTCAAATTTGATTAAATAATTTTTTTTGAATTTTCTTTTAAAATTAATTAAAAATATTTTTTTTTTATTTTTTTAAAATAAATTTCATTTATCCGGACGAAATTGGGTGTTGACAATCGGAATTCTTGGAATTAGGTCACAAAAGTTTTATCATGCACTCACAACTCAATAATGAACGTCCACACAAAATTTCAGCTCAATCTGAACACTAGATCATTCCAGATAAATCGAAAACAGAGTGCATTTCTTTAAGTTCAGTGCAACAGTTCTGCTGTCATACGTTGAGTTTCTGCCAACACCGATTCAAAAATTTATTGCATCTAAACCATAGCGAATTAAGTCTCCAAATTTTAACCACATACTAATAAGATCTCAAGCTATGGTCACTCCAAATTTCATCAATTAAAAATCACTGGATCAGTTGCAGTAATTCAAACACAGAGGCGTTTTTACGCTTTCATCACTTGTTAACCAACAGTGAGCATTCGGCATTTACAATTTATCATTTTTTTTAAAGAATGAATTAGAATGCGCCTTTTTCACAGTATCTTTTACACATTCCAAAGCAGCCTCACACAAAATTTCAACTACAAATACACAACACTTTGTTCTCAGTAATTTTGCAAAGCCCAGTGACCTTAATCAACAAATAACAGTGTAAGAGAATGAAACCTATGGATTCCAATGAAATTTAGAACAAACTACAAGACATATAGGAATCATATGACTCAAGTAAACTCACTAATGATCTAATAGTGAATTAAAGGAACTCAAGATTGCAAAATTAAAAGGCACACAAAGCACATTATGACACAAAACAGTAAACACATTCTGTTTACAATTTCAGCAGATGCAAACTGCTCAAACCTATTATACAAGCATAAACCTAAGGATTTGATGACAATATGAAATCATACATGACTTGACATATACTATGGATCATAAAAACAAAAGCTAGGACACAATTGAACACTTTGAACCGATTCAAATCAACAAAGACTCAACAAAACAAAAGATAGCTTGCGGCACACACAAGAACACCTAGAACAATGTATTTTTGGAAGGTTCAAGAAGATTGATGCTATTTGAACCGTTTAAACTCAAGAACACAACAATTAATCGATACAAAACAATCAAGACATGTAAAAATAGTGGTATACAACATGGAAAAGCCAAACAAAGTGAAAAGGATCAAGAACTTAGCTCTTGAAGACCAAAGCTCAAGATACCAAATGATGGAGGAGCTCCTTGGTGCCTTAGCTTCTTGTGCAAGCTTCAATGGAGGTTGAGCTTGGTGAAACCTTGAAGCACAGAATGGAAGCAATGGATGAACTCCTCATGTTGCGGAAGCCATGGAAATGCAAAGAAGAAAGCATGCAAGAAGGTTGATGCTAAAGTAGATGGTGAAAGCCTTGAAGGAGATTGGGCCAACCTTCAAGAGAGAGAGTTCCTAGCTTCTAAGAGAAGAAAATCAATATGAAACTTGGGGCAATGTGCTGAAATTTGGGCAGCATATCATTACTCAAAATCAAGTCTACAATAGAGGTTTCTAAACCTCTTATATATAGAAGAAGAAAAAGTTAGTGGCTTCTCTAGCAAGCTAAGGTAGTGTGTAGGAGAAGCTAGGGTTAGAAACCCTAGCTTGCCTTGCAAGCTACCTAAGCAGTGTGTAGGAGAAGCTAGGGTTAGAAACCCTAGCTTGCCTTGTAAGCTACCTAAGTAGTGTGTATGAGAAGCTAGGGTTAGGGTAACCTAGCTTGTGGAGCAAGCTTCTCCAAACCCTAGCTTGCCTTGCAAGCTACCTAAGTAGTGTGTAGGAGAAAGTAGGGTTAGGGTAACCTAGCTTCTGGAGCAAGCTTCTCCCAAACCCTAGTGTCTCATTCTCCTCCAATGATAAGGCGACACATGGCATAACTTCTATATGCTTCTAAAAACCTAACCTAGGTGCCTTTACAAATCCTAAGGCACCTAGGAATTATTTTTACAAAGGAGAAATATGTGCTACAATATTTTTACAAAGGAAAATCTTCCACAACATTTTTATAATTTTCCACTAAAGCTTAGAGTTGTTAGCATCTTGATGTCTTTTGCTGCCTTTGACTCCTTCTGAGCTTCAATGTATTTGGTAATGGATCTAATGATTAGACCTTTCTTGGGCCTTCGTCCATCAGTTTAACCTTGACTTTCTTAGACTGCAATATAGAATAAATCCATTGTTTTAAATAAGATTTACCCAATCAACATTAATTGAACCTTAATTGAGATTATTGGTTAAACTTGGATTTAAAACATATTCTCTTACTTTGCTTATTTTTAATTATTTACAAAGATTCTATGACCTTTAAATCCAGTAAAATATTTTGCAAAGATATTCTTTAGATTTTCTTCAAGGGTATCCGGAACAGAATTTGGAAACAAAATATATGAAAGAAATTGGGAGAATAAAAATATATAGTTCTACTAGAAAGAAGATATTTACAAAATTAATCTTTGGCATATAAGGAATCATCTGATAATTGCAAGAATAATATCTGAGTTAATTTTGTGAAGAAAAGGAGATTATAAATAGAGGCTGGAGAAGGCACGAAAGAAACATTGTTGTAGAGCATAAACTCTAGTTTATTTTCTTTTGTAATTATTGTGCTTTCGTCATGAAAGGCTAAACTCCTTTGGGTTGATTCTCGTGTGATTTCACAACGAATTATAAGGTTTCTGTTTAATAAAGTTTTCTTCATTACATTCTTTGTAACATTTGTGTTATATTGTTGGTCTTTTTGAAAACTATGTTTCTGGAAAAGTATTTGTTTTTGAACATTCGTTGAGAATTCAATTGTTTTTCCTTAATTAGAGTTCTTGGTTAATTTTCTTAGTCTTAATCAATTTATTGTACGTTTAGTCAAGAGACAAAAGATATACATCTCATTGAATATGTGCTTGGATATGTATTGAATATATTAGTAGACACTTGTTTTGCTAATAAGATTTTGTTGAATTTGATTGACGTTTTTTTGATTGAGTTCAACTATGTGAAGAGAATTGAAGGATAATAATCTAAGATAACCAAGGAAGAATTTGTTGTGAAGGAACTTCAGAGTCAACCTATTTTCTTTATTATTTTGAAATCATTTGCTTTAATTTCTTGCACTATAATCCTTAAACCCTCCTTTTTTAATTTACTCTTATAACTAACTTTCTTTATTGCATATAAGTTTTGAACATTGATTGACTGAATTTACTATTGGATTCATTGGGAGACAACTTGGGGTTAGCCTTCCCTTATCTATACTATCACCTCTTTGGTGTTAGATCATCTAACACTGTGTTAGGCAGTTAACACTAGAATTCTTTAAATTTGCTCGAGAAATGACTGCAATTAAATTTGTATAGCAGATCGATGTCTATGGAAGCATGCAATATGTTGTTGGGAAGGCCATGACAATATGATAGACATGTATACCATGATGGCCTCACCAACAAGTTCTCATTTGAAAAGAATGGAAGGATAAATTCACTTACACCTTTAACTCCTAAAGAAGTTTAAACATATCAACTTGCAATAAGGGAATCAAGGGAAAAAAACATGAGACAAATCAAGTGAAAAGGTAAGAAAGATAAAGAGTTACTTGTGACATTATGTAAAGTAGTCCAAAAGTTAAAGCATGTAAACAAACCCTTGTATCTTCTTTTTGCCTAATATTGCGTGTTCAATGAATTTTGACATAGGAGTACAACTAGATAAGGAGAATTGAAAGACAATCTATAGACTCTTCAATTCCTAAATATTTAGATTTGTTTTCTATTATTTTTCCTTTCTCCTTGGATGTTAAAAAGTGCAGGGCATATTGGAGATAAAAATTCACAAAGAGAGAATCAAAGTATCTCATGGGTTCTTGATTTTTCCGTGACCCAACTTCGGGAATTTCAATAGTCATTAATTATTGAAGTGAAGAAACCTTTGTTACTTGAACATTTTTTAAATTATCCACAAAAAAAAAAGTGACATAGGACATTCTTCTATAATTATCTTGCACTCACATAGTCATATACATCATCATCACAATTATCGTTATCATCATCATAATAATAATAATCATCATCAATATCATCATCTCATTTTAAAAACAAATAAAAATAAAATGGTAAAGACCTTTTGTAGGAAATAAATCTTGGGATATGAGCATACCCATATGTAAACATGATATACTAAGTTCTTTAGTTTATGATCCTGGAAGATAGTAATAAACAATTTTCTTAGTAGTAGTAAATAATAAGCCATAACTTCAATGTTTTTTATCTTTCTCTTTGTGATGCATGATATTTATTTATTTTAAGAACTTTCCTATGGCATAGTGATAAAAATAATTATAAGTTTTGGACCATTTTTCTGTATTTGGGCTAATTGGTCTTTAATTGAAAGTTTGATTCAATTTGATGAAATTTCCATAGATTTTCCCGACTTGAGCATGTTTTGTATTTTGTCCATAACTTTGGCTACAGACCTCGGATTAACTTGTTTTTTTATGTTGTTTTGCAGATAACTCGAAGATCTACAAGTTTTATGGGAGGCTCCAAGACCAAAATTGGACTGAAAAATGGAAAAAATCATCCTTGAAGTTGGTATACAAAATATGGACAGCACTTTGAGCGAAAATAATTAATTGAGGACAGCTTAGTCATTTCACCCCAATTGAGTTGAGATCAAAACTGTGTTTTATATTAAACTAGACCTTAGGGTTTACAAAAGGATGAATATTGTAATGTTTAAAATAGTGGACAGATTGTGAACTACCAACTTGAGACGACAATTTTTGAATATAATTTATTTTACTTGCTTCTTCTTCTTCATCTTTACGAAGTACATCTTTCTCTCATTTTTGTGTTCTTTCCGCTTTTGATATGTCAACCATGATGATGAGTCGCTAATCTCTTTTGTTGAATCCGATCCCCGAAGGTTCTCCCGTTTCCATTAATCCATAGGTTAGTGTTTTGTATTTCTTTCCGCAATTACTTGTTCATTTTCTGTTTTAATCTGATTGTTATATTTAATAGTTGGATTGACTTTGTGATTGAATGAATACAGTCTAATTGGAATGTGTTGTGGAATTCCTGAATCAAAATTAAATTAGACTGATGATGTTGCTCATTATGCGATTGCATTGATTTGGCACAATAGGTGTTTGATAAAATGCTTCGCGGTTGTGGAGTGTTCGGGATGTTAAATAGATGGATGGATTCTAATCTATTTAACCCTCAAATATGATTCAGATTTTATTTAGGGCCTGTGAGGGATTTGGGAGAACCGAAGGGAGGCCGAGTTTATTTTCATTACTTGAATTTCTCTATTTTGTTTGAATTGTTTTTCTCCTCCTCCCCCCTGCCCCGTGCTATTGTTTTATGTTTTGGCTTAAGAGAATATTTGAGTAGTCTTTGGAAGAATTACCTAGGTTAGCTATATTGCAAAATCTAGCCTCCTAGTTTAATTTGGAGTGCGTTCGGCAGCGCACATCAGTGTAGAGCTCTAGAATTAGTGGACGAATTCTCCCCAAGATACGGAGCATGATACATGCAAGGATAGAGCACCCGAGGAAAAAAAGGAAGAGGAGCATGAAGGAATTACAACAAGGAGCATGGTTAGAAAATTAAAAAAGGAAGAGTTAAAGAATAAATTTTAAGGAGTAAACAAGAGGAAGAATCAAAACATTGGAAGAAGAAATCAAAAAAAGTAAGCAAATAAAGCTATTGAAGATAGAAGAAACTTGAGAGAAAGAAGGAATTGAAGGAAGCAACTTCAAAGAAGCTCCTCGACCTTTAGAGCTCTGTAAATGCCGCACCAATCATGTTTAATTACAAGGATTGCCAAGTCATCAAAATACATCATTACATCCATGCATGTAGATAACTACCAAATGCGCGTTCATGAACCTAACTAATCATCCAAGGTTAACTCCTTAATTTTGTGGAGATTAGTTTAACTTATTTTTAGATAACTTTTGTTAATCTTTTACTAATTTTTAACTTTTAAGACGTCCCATGAACATTATAAAAGGAGTTCACACCCCTTTCTACAAATTATATAGAGTTGAGTGAATGGAATAACCTTTGAAGGTGTTTTTGAAAGTTGAGTTGTCTCTTTTCTATTCTTTTCTTGAGTTCTTATCTTGAGACACTTTCTCAAGTGGTGATTATTCAAACACTTATCCTTGGAGGTTCTCCCCCAAAAGTGGTGTGTTCTTCATCATTTCTTTACCTTAATCCATTTTTAGTTTTCTTTCACTTTTTTTTTGTTGTTTCTTCCATATATTTTCATTTTGCTGAATGTTTACGTCTTCCATTGTCTCCATTGTTATGCCAACTATGTTCTTCCAATTGGTGGGTTTTGTTCTTCATCTCCTAACAAGTTGATCTAGATCCTAAACACCCTCTATAGTCCATATAACTTTTCCTGGTGATAACATCTAAAATGAGACACAATTCAGGTTCAAAAGAATTTATTGGAGTATGAGAATTCAATTTATTCTAAATCCCTATTATATTGAACAGAAGGAGTTATGCTCAATGCTAGAAGCTAAGCCTAGCACAAATCAGACTCGAGAGCAATTTAATGGAAATGCGTTGGACGCAAGAAACATAGGTCCGATGCCGGTTTGGCTTCAAAACTTGGATAATAACAAATTCTAGTTGCGCTCGATGCCACTTTAGTTGGGCCGATCATTGCAAAATAAAATATATTTAAAGGATTTTATGCATTAGGGTTATACACTCTAGAGACTCTGGATTATACACTCCATCTAAGAGTTAAGCTCTACTTGGGAGTCGTAAAAATATTGCCTTGGGATGACGGTTAGGGTTTGGAGGATTTTCCTTTTCTCCTCTTTGTATATCCATCTTCCTCCACTGTTCATCTTTTATTTTGTTGGGATTAGATGTAATTGTTTGAATTCTCATTTAATCGATATTGGTCTTATTTATGTCTTATCATAAATGTTTTTCTTTCAATATGTTAGTATTTTGTTTATGTGCTTAGGGCTTGTCATGTTGATTTGTGACTTGATCATTGATTATTAAGAATCTTGGATAATATCTTTTTGTAGTATGGAACAAAATCAAAATATTAGATGAAAGCTTGTCTGATGCAATTCCTAGCTTCACATGCTTGTTCCTAGTGCTTATTCTTCTCAAATTTGACGTTACACTGAGTGAAATGAATGGAGTGCAGCGAAATCATGTTAAAAATAGTGAGTTGACGTGACGAGATGGAGAATTAGGAAGATAATTTTGAAAGTGAGTTTAGGCCAACACTTAGGATGAAATCTAGAAAAGATGTTGTGTAATGCTCATCTAGAGAGAACCTGGACAAGAGTACAAGTGCCGAAAATATTTTGGCAGCAATTTAATATATTCGTCAAAATTATTTTACAAGAGGAGAACACCTCTATTTATAGGATAACCTTAGGCTAACCCTAACCCTAACCCTAAATTGTAAGACAAGCTTCTTAATAACTCTCCAATTCGAGAATGTTTCATGTCAAGCTATAAATGTAGAGGATCCTCTCCATTGGCATGGTGACATGTGGCAAGGACCATGGGAAGCATGTGTAGGCACCACCTAAGCCCTAACTCATACTACATGTGCTAACTTTCTCTCTCTCTCTCTTTCTCTCTCTCTTTCTCTCTTTGGGTTGGGGTTTAGTCAATATACAAGGTCTAAAAATTCAAGACAACCTATTATACTTTTTAGCCCAAATACAAGGCTGAAAATTTAAATTCCTATACTACCTTGGCCAATATAAAAAACTCAATTCCTATTTTACTTGGTCCAAAATAAATTCTACACTACTCTATACAACTTTTACAAGTAGAGGTTTTGTAATCTTGAAGCTCCAAAGTCTCTAGAGTGATCTTTTAGAATTTTAAACTTGGGTCCAAAAGTTTGTTTGGAAGCCCAAACAAGCACAATTAGGCCCAATCTCCTGATATACTCCTTATCAAAGGTATAACATAGTGACCTCTTTATTTTTGTCTCTAGTGTTAGAGGTGGGATTGCATCATACCCTCCATCTTGAAAAAGATCTGTCCTTAGATCTTGCATGAAGCTCATTGACTAGAGACTTCTTTTCACTTCATCATTTTCGACCAGGCTCAAATATCTATCTATACAACATAGAAAACAAAAGTGAAATGCATTTTATTATAAAAGCATAGAAGATTGAAGAAAGAATTACCTTTATTTTTGTTTTTAAGAGAATTTTTGTTTGAACTATGAAAGACATTTTTTGTTCACTTTGTTGCCACTACTTTATGCAATACAGTGACTTATCAAAGTGAAGTTTTTGAAAATTTTTCACAAGAATAATTAAAATTTGTACCTTTTTTCCAAAGAAGAGTTAAGAAGCATACACATTCCTTTAACACGTTCCTTTTTAGGAACTAACTTTGACTCTCCTTCCTTTAGTTTTTTCGTATTTTTATACCTTTTACTTTTTATGTTTTTCTTTTTCTAATGTTTCTATCACTTTTATTCCATCCTCTCTCGCTTGTTGAGGTGTGAGAGGACAAAGAATGATCTTATACCCTCATGCAGGAAACTAATATTGTGAATAAGACCATCATGTAAAGTTTGTTTGTCAAATTGCCACAGCCGACCAGGTAAGATATGTGTAGCCTCCATTGGTATTACATCACAAACTGCTTCTTCTTTATATTTTCTTAAGGAGATTAACACACTTACTTGGTCTTTAACTATTATACCCCTTTCATTAGTAATCCACTAAAGTTTGTAAGGTTTCAAATGGGATTTAATGGCAAAGACAACTTGCCCACCAACTTGGAACTACAATAGTTACAGTAAGAACCTCTATCCACAATCACTGAACAAATATTTTAGAAACCTTACAGTGAGTGTGGAATAATTTTCTCGTTGAGACTTTTCTAATTCATTAGGTTAACTTTTACATCCTCATCACATAACTTATGTTGGATATTTCCTAAGATATGTAGTTATTCATTGAAACTATTAAATTTGTTTTTCACTTGTTTAATGATTTAGCTTTGTTGAAATTGTAGTGCAACAAGCAATAAGGAAATTTTCAATATAGATATTATGTTATACATTGGATGAGGACTATAGTTTGTGTTTCTATCACTAACTCTAGAAATAGGTATTAAAATGTTCTAAATATTGAAAGATTTCAAAGGTTTCATATGATGATGAGTAATAACACTATTTTCCTATTTCAAGTTTTTTTCAGATAACAAGCAACTGGACAATCAAACAATAGAAGAAATTCATATGGAATGGGTAATATACTTTATTAAGTTAGAAATCAAATGTGATAATATATAGTGTTAGATGTACATATATATCTACAAAATTGATTTACGTACAGATTATTACATACGAATTTTTATCCATATGTAAATTTAGCATTACATACAGATTTTATATACGGATTTATGACATACAGATTTTACATACGGATTCATTACATACGGATTTATTATTTAGGGATCCAAATCCGTATATAATTACATACGGATCCAAATCTGTATGTAATTATCTACGGATTTTACATACAGATTCATTATCTACGAATTTTATATATGGATTTATTACATATGAATTTTATATACAGATTTTACATACGGATCCAAATCCGTTTGTAATTTACCTACGAATTTTTTTGTAGATAATATTAATAATTAATTTTATCAAAATTATAATTATTATTATTAACATTATTATTATTAATAAAAATAAATAATATTATTAAAATTGGTATATATATTATTAATATATATAATTAATAATATTATTAATATTACTATTATTTTAATATTAATATTAAAATTTTTAATAAGAGTAATTTTAATATTATATTATTAATATTACTTTTGGTATTATATTTATTAATATTATTAGAATTATTATTAATATTATTATTATAATAAATATTATTATTATTAACTTATATAATTAAGAATATCATTATTATATTTAATATTATTTGTTTAATTAATATTAATATTAATATTATTAGGAATAATAGTATTAGTATTATTAATATTGTTATTTTACTTTGATATTATATTTATTAATATTATTATTATAATTAATATTAATATTAACATGATTATTAATATTATTATTAATATGATTATTATTATATTAAAGATAATAATATTATTATTTTAATACTATTAATATTATATTTACTAATATTGAAATAATAATAACAAGGGTCATTATAAGAATAATAACAACGAGTATTTGGTTGCAAAGTTGATGTTGGTGAAGTGGTTATGACTTGTGTATATATGCTGAAGGACCTTGGTTTGAATCCTTCCCTTAACACTTTGGGATTAATAATAATGTAAGTGTTATTTATAATAAAATTGGTAATAATAGAAGTATAATAATAATGTAAATAGTAATAATAAAAATATAATAATAATCGTAATAATAAATAATTTATTTTAAAAAATATTTTGTACTTACATACGAATTTTATATTTATGTAATTACATACGAAAAAATTCGTATGTAAAATTCGTATATAAAAATCCGTATGTAATATCCGTATGTAAATTATCTACGACCATATTACATATAGATTTTTGTCCGTATGTAATCCGTAGATAATTTTAAATTACATACGAATATTTACTGTAGGTAAATGCAATTTTTCTTGTAGTGATATTATTACTTTTGACATTATAAATAATATTGATATATGTTAACTTCATTATATTTAATAAGTTTTCATTTTGTTAAATGCTATGTTTTGTAATTGTTGTTGATAGATATGAATATGAATTCATTATGGCTAGAAAGCTGGTGCAAGTATAAGGGATAACACTATAACAAGTTGAACTTTAAAAAAAAAAACACCACGTATTACATAAGTTACGACCATAACCGATGTAAAACACGACATATTACATCGATTAAGGTCATAATCGATTGGTTGCTGATATAACTAACGTAATCGATATAATAGGTCCTACATACAATAAGCAAATTAAATGAAATACTACATCGGTAGTGCCATTTTGCCCTTTCAGGAGGTACTTTGAATTGCTATTTTACGTCAGTTATTTCTCAACCGATGTAGAATACTATATCAGTTCTACAACTGATGTAGAAATTTCAGAACTTTCTACGTTGCCTACATCAACCTTTATTTTGAAATTGATGTAGAAAGTCTTCCAAAATCAATATAGAATGTCTTTTCTCTACATGATAAATGTATGTTCGTCTTTGAGTACTTGTCTACTCATATGGTGTCATAACCTTGGGTAAGGAACTTTCTAAGCCTTTCACCTATGGTTGTTTTCAACACTTTCACGGATTACGTAGAAACCAAAATATACTGCTAGGGCACGGACATTCACCGTTGAAATGTTTTGTACCCATCCTCCCTGAATTAACATGATAATAGAATAATGTCATTATTTCTTTATAATATTGTTTTCAACACTTTCACGGATTACGTAGAAACCAAAATATACTGCTAGGGCACGGACATTCACCGTTGAAATGTTTTGTACCCATCCTCCCTGAATTAACATGATAATCGAATAATGTCATTATTTCTTTATAATATTTACAGATGGAAAAGATTCACTAGGTTATGGTCCCACACAAGTCTTTCTAAGAACACCCTCATTGCAATGGTTCACTATAGACACCCTCTAACCACTATCACGCGCATCATGAATTAATAATACAAACTCATGTACAGTGTTTGAAATTAGACAACTCTGAAGAAACAAATATTTTCTCGAATTGAAGTCTTGAACTCACGCATTCTGTACATTCACTGACACAATCCATGAATAGGTGCAGCCGACGACATAACTCAACAAAATTCATCTGTTCATGAATGACATGGATTGACCAAAACCTCCGAACTATTCATATCTTAGACTTACATATATATCCGTTTCTTCAAAAAGCATAATGAAGGCATAAAGCGTTTCTTCAAAAAGCATGATGAAAGCTAATACGCTAGCTATAATACAAATCTTTCTCCCAACATTTTCCTACAATTTCGATTACATGGGACAAAGGCAACATGCTCCAAATAGAATAGGGTAACTTATCTTTTTCAATGAAACTATGCAAAAAGCAAAGTGGTCCATGGAAATATTAAATATACATGGTTCTTTTAATTTTCTCTTTGAAACGGGTGAGGTACTAGTCCCCACCCCTTCAAAAATGTCCCTCGTCCAATCCATAATCTCTCAATCCCAATACATATGGTTGTTTGTCTATGGTTATATATCATCCATCTGATCGATGACATACCAACCAATTAGTGTGTCTTGTCCTTAGCAATTTCCTCATCTTCACCCCTCTTTGGCTGTTTCTTGCACACACTTTGTCTTTTCGTCCCTCCAAGTTCTAGTACGGGTCTTTGGAATGAGGTGAAAACTGTAGCAAAACTTAGACATTTATTAAGGAAGCCTTCAGAATGAAACATCATGCTCTCAATTTATTTATGAAATCTCAAGTACGTATAGACGAGTGACAAAATAGTCGAGTGGTTCTTATCACGTGGATGTAAACAGGTATGTGTGTACATTTGTTTTCGGCTTATCATTTATAGTCTTTGTCTTCTGCCTTGCAAGAAAAATCCACCCTCTCATTTTTCCTTTGTCTTTGTTTGCTACTGACGTCCTTTTACAATTGTTATATTAAAGAGATCTATTTTGCTAATGAAAGGACGAATACGGTTTGATAAATCATTAATAATTATGTAATCAATGAGTGGGACAATAGAAATTAATGTATAAAATCAAAGTTTGAATTGTTCTACCTTTGATCCATGGTGGAAATAATCTTTTGAGTACTTTATTATAATGTTTCTACCTAACCCTTAACCAGATTAGGACACTATTAAATCATGTTAATCTAAAAAAATCATTATTTATTTTAAAAAAAATAATCACTTATATTCTATCTAATACTTTTACAAAATATATTTATTATTTTACCTACTTACATATGAGATACTCAAATTTTATATTATATTTTATTATTTTATCTACTATTTTTTTATTTGTTTCCAAATTTTATATTACATATTTTATCTACTATTTTTGTTTATTTGTTTCCAAATTTTATAATATATTTTATTATTTTATCTACTATTTTTGTTTATTTGTTTCCTTTACTTAAGAAAAAGATTCATAAAAACATATAAAAACATGTCACATCAAAGATCTCTTTTCAAAAATATATAAGCTAGTGTTTCAACAATATGTCAATCATAGAAAACACAATCCATAGAAAACACAATCCAGCTTGTACGATTAAGTGGTTTAGACAATTTCAACCAAAGACATTCTAATTGAAGATTGATAAGTTCTTTTAGCTATTTGGTTGTTTTAGCTATTTGGTTGTTTCTTCAAGATGAGAAGAACATTAAGTACATGCATGAAGTGCATTTAATATATTCTCTATGTTCAAGTTGTTCAGACATAAGGAAAAATGTTCATATGAGATGAAACTGCTCAACAGCCAGAAAAATAACAGCCAGAAAAATAATTTGCAACGACTCTTTTTTGCATGATCTAAATAAAGGCATCGTTCGAAGAGAAGAATAAGCATTCGAGCCAGTATTTACAAAGTGTTGAAACTCTAACAATCTTATTTTCTGTGCTCTAAAAGCTTTTTTAAGAACACTACTGTGTTCATTAGCAAAACCTTCTACCCACGCTAGTGAGCGAACCCTATGATCTTTTTTACTACTTCTTAAATAAACCTTATCCTAGCCAGGAGAGGTTGTTTGTGATAGAAGTCGCTTTATCTCCTATCTCCATCGAAAGACTTGGACGGATGGAATGGATGAAGAATCTTGGCAAAAGTAATTTGGTGATGCAATTGGCAGAATCAAGAGATCAATTGGTGGCAAAGGAATGGAAGAGAGGTTAGGCCAACTCTTGTTAAAGAATTCTAAGGTAGACTCCTAGAACTGCTAACCTAGAGCGAGCTCAAGTGAACAATATCGAGGCTAAATTTTGGCAGCATTTCAATTCATTCATAAGCTAAATTTTCATGTAGCATACGCACTTATTTATAATGTTTTGGACAGACCACAAATGGAGCCAATTCTGAATTTGAAATTCACATTTAAATTAAATTAAAAAACTCTCCAATGATGGATTGCCATGTGTCAACATACTTCCCATGCCTCTCCAAAATACTCTTCACTCCTAGGCTGCCTAATGGAGGTTTTGTGCGCTAATGTAAAGGTTTCAAGTGGCCTTCTTCATGCCATCCAAGCTGCTACTGTCACACTGTCCAACTCCCATGCCAAATATGCCCTTGGCATGCTAAATAAGCCCTAGGCAGATTGCATTTAAGCCCTAGGTGTGGGTGGGAAAAATTATGTTGGAAGGATCGTTCAATTTGATAAGAGTTTGACTCTGTACTCTTCATGTATTCTCGTGGCCATGGCTCTGGTAATTGTTCCTTTCCTAACCAGCCTCTTCATCAATACCACCTAAAAGAGGAATGAGATCAGTGACATTAAATGTTGTGTATACCTCATAAGTATCAGACAAGTCTAACTATTATGCATTATTATTGAACTATAAATTATTTTTTTAAAAAAAATAAAGAGAGAATGATAATCTTGATTAATCAATAAACTATAAAATCAATTCAACACAAATCAAGCAAAAGAGTCAATTAAAAATAAAACATTTCATTGAAAATTTGATCATATGAATTTCCTTAATTTGTCACGGTAAAACAATTTATTGAAATTCAAAAACAATTGATTGAAATTTCTTAACAATCAGAATACAAGAAAAATAACAAATTGATCTCGACAAACTATAAGATAATTTTTCCAGCCAAATTTCTAAATATTCAAATAAGAAAAACAATTGATTGAAGTGACAAATCAATTGATTGAAAATTTTCAAATAACAATTTTACAGAATTTTGAAAATCAAAATAGGTAATTGATTTGGACAATCAACTTATTTACATTCTAAAAAAATTAAAATGAAATTTATAAATTTCTAGTAAAGAAAATCAACAGATTAAAATTACAGATCAATTGATTGAAAATTTCCAGAAACTACTATTAACAAATTCTAAGCAATAAAGGTAAAAACAATGGATTGATTTTATATTTCAATTGATTAAATTTTTTATTTTGAACTTAAAAAAATTCAAATGTATTGAAGTCTTACCAACAAGTTTCTCTATATTCGCTTTGTTTGAAAAACAATTTTTATTAACAACTGTAGAAAAACAATCGGTTGTTTCTTATAAACAATGAGTTGTTTTTTGCAGCAGAATCAAATCAGGTGCAAAACCGATGTGTGATTAAAGAAGGGTTCAAGAACAGTAAAAAAACACACAAATTTTATATTGGTTCCCTCTTTTTCAAGAGCTATATCCAGTTTCTTTGTGACAATAGCAAAGATTACGCTAATAAATCAACGATTACATAAAAACACAAGTTCAAGACACAGTCTTGCACCCTAGAAGATTGCAAATAGTACCCTATGCAATATCCCACTACACCACTACAAAATCCATTGTAAATCCCACCTAGAAACTCTATCTAGATGAAACACCAACAACAAATACACATAGAAATCCTATCTAGATTATTTACAACACAAACAATTGAAGAAAATGAATTACAAACCAAGAATTAAACCAAATACAACACCTACAACCTATCAAGAAAGACAAGAAACACTTCCCTAAACAAAGAGGTTGTTGTATTAACGCTCTAATCACTTAAAGGCACACAAGAATTCCTCCAAGATTGAGAATCAAGGTCAATCTTTCAAAATCTTTGAAAAACCTCTCCATCAAGATGCTATCTTGTTCACAACGTGCTCTCTCAAGTGTATTTTCAAGTTTCTCACTTTTTAAAATCTAAAAAACTTCTGTTTGAAAGTCGTAGAACCTGTCCTTTGATAACAAATATGCACTTAAGTGAAATCAATGGGTTGTTTTTTCAAATTCAATCAATTGATTTAACTGAAGTATATTTCAATCAATTGATTATGAAAAATAATCAATTATTTTTCACACAATATAAAAGATTTTCATAAAAACTTATTTTTCAAAATAGATTTATACTTGTTTTAATTGAGCTCTTGCATACTTTTAACATGATGAAAGCAAGCAAACAACACACTAATTCTAAGACTCAAATCATACTCAAACTAATATTCAAACTTGGATTGATTCATCCAACCTTCAAACTTGGATTCTTGCCAACACCTCGACCGTTGAGTGTGGACTTCCTTTGGTTTGGAATTCTGTCTTTTCTTAAGTGAAGCTAAACCCAATCCCCTTCTTCAAAAATAATTTCTTTCTTTCCCCTATTATTTTTCTTAAAGTATTTCCCTGTTTGTTGTTGTATTTGATTTTTAACCCTTTCATGTAACTTTTTAATGAAGTCAGCCTTCGATACCCCTTCTTTATGAATAAACTCAAGTAAATTTGGTAGAGGTATTAAGGCTGAAGATGTAAGAGGGTTAAAACCATATACAACCTCAAATGAAGAAACTTTAGTAGTCTTGTGGACTACTCGGTTATTTACTATCCTTGTTTGTCCATCTGAATAAGGATGAGAAAAGGTTGAAAATTGAAGTTTAGTTCCTAATCTTTCCTAGAGTGTACTCCATAAATAACAAATGAATTTGGGGTCTCTATCTAACACTGTGGTTCGGGGTATCCCATGAAGTTTAACCACATCTCTTAGGAAAGAGTATAGCTATGTTCCTTGTATAATCTACTTTCTTGCAGGTGATAGATATATTTTTATTCACACTTAGAGTGTTTAACCTTGATTTTCTTAGATTATAATTGAGAATAAATCTATTGTTGTAAATAAGATTTATCCAGTCAGGATTAATTGGACCTTAATTGAGATTATTGGTTAAACTTGAATTTTAGCATATTCTCTTAATTTTCTTGTTTCTAATTATTTGCAGTGATTTTATGGGTTCCAATCTAATCACGTCTTTTGCAAAGATATTCTTCAAATTTTCTATAAAGATTATCCTCTACAATTCTTAATTGATTTAGAGCAAATTTCAAATATTTTGCAATATCTTTTGCAGCAAATTCAAGTATCATAAGTTGGATCTAGAACAGAATTTTGAAATATAATATCTGAAAGAAATTGAGAAGAAAAATCTAAAACTTTATTCAGAATAAGATATTTACAAAATCAATCTTTGACACATAAGGCAACATCTGATAATTGCAAGGATAATATATGGGAATTAATTTTGAGTTAATTTTAAAAAGAAAAGGAGATTATAAATAGAGGTTGGAGAATGCATGAAATACACACACCGTTACATAGCATAAACTTTAGTTTTATTTTCTTTTGTAATTCTTGTGTTTTAGTCATCCTCATGTAAGGCTAAACTCCTCTAGGTTGATTCTATTGTGATTTCACAATGAATTTTGAGATTTATATTTAATAAAGTTTGTTCTTTACATTCTATGTAATAGTTGTGCTATATTGCTGGTCTTTTTGAAATCAATGTTTTTGGAAAAGTGTTTGTTTTTGAACACTTGTCGAGAATTTGATTGTCTTTCCTTCATTAGAGTTATTGGAAAATTCTCTTAGTCTTAATCAATTTCTTGTACGCTTAGTCAAGAGATAAAATATATACATCTCATTCAGTATACGAGGTGAGATATTGAATATATCACTAAACACTTATTTTGCTGATAAGATTCTATTGAATTTGATTGACCCTTATTTGATTGAGTACAACTCTGTGAAGAGAATTAAAGGATAATCATATGAAATCCAATGAAGAATTTGTTGAGAAAGACCTTGACAGTCAACCTATTTTCTTTATTATTTTAAAACATCTAATAGAGTGAAAACACCAATAGTATCAAGCAAAGCAAAAGTGAAAGAATCTTTTTGTAAACCATTGTCAGAGAATTTTGTGTATTGTAATTGAATATCAGTAAAACATTTTTTATGTTTTGTTGTGTTGGGAAAATGCACTAAAAAGCAATCCCAACTTGAACTTTGTAAATGTGAAAGGCAAGTAGAAAATGGGTGTGTCATGGGGCTTCCAATGTCCCTTGCACTTTCGCCTAGGACACTACTAGTTTTACTTGCTTTCTTTAAGTGTCTTACTTTCTTCCTTTTATTTTACATTTTCATTTTAATTTTCTTATGTCTCCATGACAACTAGTATCTAAAGAATAAAGTGCCTAAACGTTACTAGACCTTCCTTTGGTCTGTAGGTTCACAAGAGAACACACTGTTTAGGACAAATTGTTTTGAAGTTTTCTTGTTAATGATATTGTGAAAGAGGACTGGGGAATAATCTATCTTGTAAAGACTTGGTACTTAAGTTGTCAAAGTGACTCACCTGTCTTTCCTGGGAGTTTACTCAAAATCCTTTCATTTTTGTTTCTTGTTAGAAACTTCACCAAAAACATAAAAATTTTATTTGTGAAAATCCTTTTATCTCTCATTCTTTTCATTTTCTTTTTTCTAAAATCTTTTTGAAATATTTTCTAAACAAAAAAAAATTAGTGATCATTATAATCATTCTAATGAGTATGGTAGTGTTAGAGATCACCATGTAGAGATCAACTTCAGAAATCACGAGGTGAGAAAATTGAGAGAAAATGAAAAAAAGAAAGGTATATCAATGGAAGAGTTAAAACCGTGTTTACTCAATACATGCAACACTAAGAGAAATCTAAGATTAAACATTGAGAGGGGTCAAATAGGAAAAGAGAACATCATAAAGACTCTTATTACCAGAGAGAAGAAAGGAGGTGTAGTAATCCTTTCTATAGTGATTTCTATCCACCACCCCCTAAACATCACCATAGGCACAAAACTCCAACCTATCCCACGAGCCTAAGGTTAACCTTCCCCCTTTCTACAGAAAAGACAATGTTGAAAATTATTTAGATTGGAAGATAAAGGTTGAACGTATATTTGAGTGCCACCAGATAGATCATGAAATAAGAGTATCTTTAGCTACCTTAAGCTTTCAAGGACCAACTTTAGAATGACCTTAGGATCCCCTATGAACCTTAGATTTGGTATTAGAATTAACTTAGAGATATCTTAAAGAAAAGACTTATGCCTTACTATTATTATATGGAGTTGATGGATCAACTTTTTGTACACTCAAACAATGAAACATGAGTGTGGAAGATTATAGACAAAAAATGGAGTTACTCATGATGAGGGTGATGCTTAAAAAATAACCTAGGAAAAAAATATATAGGTTTTTCAATGGTCTTGACCCAGATATTAGGAATAGAGTTGAGATATTACACTATAATGACTTCAATGAACTAATTCAACTTTGTCTTAAGGTAGAACAATAATATTCTCAATCTTATAGCCCTTCATAACATACTCATGAATTTAAGAGGGAGAGATACCCCTCCAATTTCATATCTAGGTTTGAAGATACACAAGACAGGGATTGGATCTATTAAGAATTTGGAGGTTCAAGTGGGTCAATTAGCAAAAGAAATGTCGGACCATCAAGAGGGATCATTATTTGCAAATACCCTGGTCAATCCCAAGGAGCGGTGCAAAGAAATTATCGCTAGAAGTGGAAAAAAGGTTGGGTTGAGTGATGGAGAGAAAAACGTGGTGGGTCAAGAAGAAAGTATAGAGTAAAAAATGAGTGAGAACGTGGTAGAGGATAGAAAAAATAAAGAAAAAATATAGAAAATGAATAAAATAAAAAAGAGAAAAAGAAGTTAAAACCCCAATTGTGAAAAAGTGTCCTTATCCTATGCTTTCAAAAAAAGAAGCTTCTTTGGTGGTAAAGAAAAATGTGAGCACCTCGACCAAGCTAAAGAAAATTTTTGGATGCTTTACTCCATCAAAGTAGGAGCCTAAGGAACTTGATTATTATAATTTAGCAATGCTATTCAAAGTTGAGAAAGTCAAGAGGCAGGCTAATACATAATTGATGGAAACTGAGCTTAAACTAGGCCTACCAATCATATTTGGTATTTGAAAGATGAGCTCCCTTTAGAGAAAATTTTGTTACAATTCATCCACCTTGAGTAGATTATCCATCAGACTTGGGACATTAAACAAGTGCTTTCTAGGAGCAACCCATATTTTAATTTTTTTATCATTTTACTATTTTTGTAGGATTTGTAGTGTAGAAATTATTCTGAACCAACACATTTCGAAGAATTTTTAGAGTGGAGGCTAAGTCTCGGGTGTGACAAACATGAGCCAGATGCATTTTGAGCAATTTGCTTTTAGGAGTGGCCAAGTCAGGCACACACCATTTGAGCCCACCACATTTCAAATGAATTTTTCTCAGCAATTGTTACGCCCAACACAACATGACCTGTGCCTGGCGCAAACATCAATTTTCGTGAATGAATTTTTTTTTATTTCTAGTGCTGAAAGATTACTTCGCTTGGGGACCGAGTCCTATTTGGAGGAGGGAGAGAGGCAAACGAGTGGTGATGCTGAAGGAAAGGAGCAATTTTCTATAGATATTTAGGAGATTGAAGGAGTTTTAAGTTTATTGTTATTTTTCTATTTTATTTTTTCTATTTTTGGTTTTTTGTGAATAACTGGAAACTTGGCTAAATAACACTTATATTACACTGATGAATGACTTAAACTAATTCGTTAATATTTGATAATAAATTGATTATGCATTTTCCATTGAGATTTGTGAACGGGTTAAGTTGTTCATGTTGTGGTTACTCTTTTATGTTTTTGTGATTGGAAATGCATTATTTTGGCATATTATGTGACAACTTTTGGTATGAATATCCAGGTAAGATTTTGAGTTTCATAGTCATTCAAGTAAGCACTATCACTGATTATTCATAATTGATTTTTATTGAGTTTCTTTGCTGACGATTCATTTACATGCTTACATATAATCAAGGCAATCTTTGTTGTCTTTATTATAGCTAGAGTTAAATAGCCAATGTTTTGAGTGAATAAAACCTTTGTACCCTTCTTGAACCTTTAGAAAGATATTACTTTTTATCCTTGAAATTGTTAGCTTTGTTTAACTACCTTACTTTTAAGTTAGGAGAGCAACGAGAATATCTGGAAAAAAATTAGAAGGAGATATGAGGAGATCAAAGGTAGTGCTTTAAAAAAAAATAGATATTCAAACAAATAAGTTTGGAGGAAAAGTTGACAATTGGTTTGGATTGAAAATATGGTAGAAATTTTTGAATTTGTTTATTGATCTCATTACTCTTTTTGCTTGAATTGTTTGTGATTATCTAGAAAAACCAGTTTTTCTTCTTAGCCTAGCTAAATTACAAGCACAATAACAGTCTTTGTGATGTTGCATTTTTTAGCCCAAGTTCAACTTAAAGAGACCCCTCTCGAGATTTTTTTCATATCAAGATTACAATACCTCTATGTAAAATTGTACGAATTAGTTTAGGAATTTATTTTGGGCCTTGGGCCTTGTAACAAAAGCCACCTAGGACATTGTTAACACTTTCTACATTCAATGACAAGTGCACCAGTCACTCATGTAGCAAGTAATAAATATATTGTTCTCTCTCAAAGGACTTATGCAATACAAAATAATAATTAAAATTATAATAAAACTAGACCAAAGAATAATTCCATAATTTAAGTGTTTATATAGGTAAATAAATTAACAAAACCGTTAAATTTTTTTTATAGATTTATGTCAAATCTAAGATGGCAGAATAAGACCAAGGATCGATGATATGAATATTGCTATAGTTAGATTTCACCGTTCCTCATTCTAATGCATAAAAATAATTACCTTCTTTTCATAACTAGTGTCAATGTTAACTCATAATAATACCCAAACCCTAATTCCTTAGGTGAATCAAAGTGTTAAGCCATGAATCAATACAACAGGCATTAAGCCCAAAATTGAAAATACCAAGATTGAAAGGAAAAAAAAATTTATATATATATATATATATATATATATAAACACAATATTGATTACATGAGTGTTTAGTAGGTTACAAATGGGTTTAGTTCGTCATAGACATGAGAACACTAAACATACAAGATGAATAGTGGAAGAAGAAGATGATTAAGCTAAAAACCCTAAAGTTGTCGGGCAATACTGACTTTTTTTTTTCTCCTCTTGCTTTGTGTGTCTAAACCAGTAAATAAGGGCTCAATAAATAGAATTTAAACGACATTTACGCCAGAACCAACTTTAATGGCGTTGGGCGTGACTCTTCTTGCAAAGAGCCACGATCCAACTCGCTCCTGGCTCAACTTTAATGGTCCCAGGCACGACCGTGTTGATTTTTCTCTTTTTCTTTGCATTCTTTAATGGGCCTTTTATCTTTTCTCCTCCTTCGTGGGCCTTCTGTGTATCCTTCTTCATGGGCTTTAATCTCTTTGTCTAAATAAAGTGCTTTACGTTCACGTTTTAAAACAAAATAAGGGAAATTAGTGTAACTTACCATTCTTAAACAGGAGTAATCTATTAACAAAAATCTAATAAAATTGAGAATTAAGAAGGGTTCAAGTTTAGAAAAAGTTGATTTCATAGTAAAAATTAGGTCTAAAAATATGATAAAAATAAATGTTATCAGACATCCACCCATGACGAGGCTTGCAAGTCCCCAAGTAGGCACCACATATGAAGCTTAAATCCAAGTAAGTGTCACATGTGAAGCTTGTCATCCAAGTATCTTCATGTCACTTGTGAACCTCTCATTAACTTGGGTTGCAAACTATCTTTGGAACATGTCAGCTTGTGAGTGGATAGGATTTTAAAGGTTGTGCCACGAGTAACTTATGCACATGTCAGCTTGTAAGTGGAGGGGATTTTTGAAGCTTATGCCATAAATTTTGTAAGATTATTTGCTCATGTAATTTTCTACTTTGAATTGAGTAACGAAATTTATGCAATTTGAAAGACTTCTACTTGTCTTAAAGTTCTCTCTAGAGTAGTCCTTTTTCTACACGCCTTATAAACTCCTTTTAGTGTGTTGACCCAGTCTCACTTAGATTCTAAATGCTTTCCATCTCTAAAAATTATGACATAATATCTGCACTTACTTCATGCTTTCACCACCTTCATATGCAAAAAAAAAAAAATAAACAAATCAAATTCAAGTATAGAAGAAGAACAAGGCTAGACGTATGGATTCACTTCCATCAAAAGGAGTTGATGGACAAGCTGCATAGACTCCAACAAAGAAACATGAGTATAGAAGAGTATAGACTACAAATGAAACTACTCATGTTTAGGGAGAGGATTAGGGAATAACCGCATATCACAATTGCTAGGTTCAAAAGTGGACTGAATTATAAGATGAGGGGTAAGGTTTAATTATTGCATTGCAATGACTTAATTGAACTATGCGTAAGGGTAGAACAATAACGTAGAAACGAGTATACCATTAGAAAGGACTACCTCGCCACCTCTTACCTAAGAAGGATTATAAGAGGGAGCGATACCCCTCCAAATATAGATATGAAGGGTAACATGGGATAAAGAAAAAGCAAAAGAAAAAGAAAAAAAAGGTAGAAAAATAAAAATATAGAGAGTCTTCCAAAGAGACTACAACTAGAGATGACATTATTTTAGATGTTAAGGCAAAGAAGACTCTAAGTGTCCCAACAAAAAGGCTATGTACATTGTTGAACATGAAATAGTTAGCCAAGATGAATGGAAATCTTCACCTAGTGAAGAAGATACTCTAGACTTTAAGGACGACTCCTTCCCTTGCAATGGAGAATAGGCTTCTTGAAAGCAACATGTTGATCTTGAGCAATCTCAAAGAGAGAACCTATTCCATGCAATGTGTAAAGGTTTGAAATTACTTGTTCTGTAATTGTGGATAGTGGCTCATGTTGTAATTGTAGTTCAAGGTTGGTAGACAAGCTAGCCATAATTGTTATTCCCTATCTTAAAACTTATAAACTTTAGTAAAGATAATGGTGGAATAGTAGTTAATGAACAACGAAGTATTCCAATCTCCATAGGCAATTATAAAGATAAAACTTTGTGTGACGTAGTTACAATAGATGTTGGACATATCTAACTTGGCAGGCCATGACAATATGATAAGCAATCTATCTATGATGGCCTCACTAATAAAATAACTTACACTCATAAGGGGAAAAATATTGTCTTGTTTCCTTTCACAACCTAACAAGTGAAAAAGGACCAAATATTCATGAGAAAAAATGCAGTACAAGAGAAAAGAGAGAGAGAGAGAGAGAGAGAGAGAGAGAGAGAAATAAGTTAAAAACTCTCACACCTAAAATAAAACAACAGAAGGATCTGAATTTGGAGGTTTGTGTCCCCGCCAAAAAGTTTTTCAACAAAAGTTCTTTGAAAAAAATAAAGAATAAGAAATATCTTCTGTTTGAGCAACTTTTTTTCTTCTCTATTGTAAAGAGACACTTGCTACCATAAGTCATGAACTTAAGTCTCTACCATTTGGGGGATAAAAAGATTTCAAAAAAGCTTTATGATTTGTTCCTCAAAGATGTTTCTCATGAACTTTCACCTTTGAGGGGAATAGAACATTAAATAAATTTAGTTCTTAAAGCCAACCTACCCAATAGCCCAACTTACAGGACTAACCTCAAGAATTTAAAGAGATAGAGTAAAGTAAGTGACTTGTTGAAGAAGAGTTGGGTACAAAAGATTATCAGTTCTTGAGTTGTCCCAATGTTGTTGGTCCTTTAGAAATATGGGTGTTGGAGAATGTGTACAAATTATAAGGCCATCAAGAAAATAATTTAAAATATAGGCACCTAATCCCTAGACTAAATAACATGTTGGAAGAGTTGTAATGAGCTAACATCTTTTCCAAGATTGACCTTTAGAATTGTTACCACCAAATACGAATTAAAGAACGAGAGGAATGAAAAATTGCTTTTAAGACAAAGTTTGGACTATATGAATGACCACATAGGGCATCTTAGAAAAGTCTTAATTATTCTAAGGGACTATCACCTCTTTGCTAATCTAGAAAAATGTACTTTTTGTAAAGAAAATGTAGTTTGTCAAAGTTTCAAAGTTGGGAAGGATGGTGTTCATTTATACCCTAAGAAAATAAAATTTATCCAAGAATGATCCACCCCTATAAATGTGGGAAAAGTCTGAATCTTTCATGAGTTAACTCATGCAGCCATTCTAGTTCTTCCACTAGTGCAAAACACTCTTTTTGTGACTAAATATTACATCAGTTTTTAAAAAATTGTTGTAAATCAAAACATAGTGGAAATTTTGTAATAAATTACACATATATTACTTTGGTTATTTGGTGAACTGATGTAAAATCACACTCAAGCCCCCAATTATATCGATTATGTATTGAACTCGTATAAAATTACCCTCAATTACATCGGTTATTTGGGCAAACTAAAGATATAGATAAGGCTCCAAAGTCAAATACAAGGTTTCAATGTTCAAATATAGGGTTTCAATCACCCTCATTCTTCTTCTTTCACACTTTGTTCTTCACCACTGTTCACTAGCATCTGTCCCACATCGCCACCGACAATGTTTCATTTCCAAGTATTGTCTTCTCATCACGATCATCATCACTACAAAAGCTCACGATCTCCTTTCATAGCAATGGATTTATTTGGCTTGCATCTTTCCCTGCATATCATCATGGATGTAGAGTACTCGATGAGCCTCTACCTCCACTGTGAACCTTAATCGTCGCTTGGTTCGTTTTACGTCATACCCCTTATCGCTTGCCACATTTCTCTTTGCAATAGATCAGTGGTTTTAAAAATTAATCAAAATAGTTAGAAATTTATTTTTAATCTAAATCTTTTAGTCTATATTTGATAGTGAAGTTCTAACATAGCATACAATTATTATAGATTTTGAGTTGAAAAATTTAGTGTGAAAATTTTTCAAATGGTCATAACTTTTGATAAACAAATTGAAACGAGCATGCGTTAAAAATGAAAGTTGCTCGGAATGAGGTAAGGAACGTAGTGGCCAAAATTGAAATAAGATTGCGGTTCCAAAATTCTACCATTAACTATTAGTTTTCTATTTATTTAATATTTATGAGGTATTTTTTAGATTTTAAACTCTTACCTCACATATCTAAACTTGCGAGAAAATTCTAAATTTTTTTGTGGTGTTTCTTTCTATGAATTACTGATTTATAAAACCATTACATTTTACATATTTCATATTGATATCTAGAACTCATCACCAGGAGTCCTTACATTGCATAAATTTTTTTATGTTAAATTCTCTTGAATCATTTTTAAATCATCTAACACAATCAGCTACTTGACATTGTAGTTATTCAACTATGAATAATGTAAATGCACTTTAAACTTTTTATGTTATTTAATGGAATGATGTTTGAATCATTGGATACAGACACAATTGAAGAAATTTGTCAAGAATGGCTTGAATATTTTATACATTAGAAATTAAAACTTATTATGATTTACAAATGTGTGGTACACAAACACTATCTTTTCATTACTTTTGATTATGTTATGACGACTCTAATTTTCCTAAGTTTTCATTTGCATAAGTTTTATTTTTCCTAGTATTTTGGTACGTTTTTACATGTTGAAAAAAATAATAAATTTGACAAAGATTATATTAAAAAAGCATATATATTACATTGGTTGTTGCATTAACTTATGTAAAAAGTTACATATTACATCAATTTGAGGGGAGAACTGGTGTAATATGTGAACCATGAAGATATATCACATCAATTGTAGCTATAACCAATGTAAAGTCAGATGTTATATTGGTTCCAGCTTACAATCGATGTAATAAGTCATATTTTTTTTTGCTCTTTTAAATCAACTAGTATTTAAACTCAATATATTTGCATATTTTACATTAGTTTAGGAACCAATGTAAAATTTAAAGCACTTTCTGCATTGTTGGCATCTACAATGGTGATGAAACCGATGTGAAAACTCTCCTATAACCGAGGTAGAATGTATTTTTGCACTAATGTTCTTGACTTTTCCAAAACTTTTGAACTACAGTATGATGCCTCTTGGATTGGAATATGTGCAATCTTACTTCAAGATGGTCATCCTATTACTTACTGAAAATATATTTGGCTGAGTTCAAGAGGGGGGGTGAATTGAACTTTAAAAGATTTTTGTCAATTTAAAACACTGAAAACAGTTTAGTGAATAGAAAACCTTTTTTTGAATCTCAATGATAAAAGATTTAAGGTGCAGTGGTGAAATAAATCGATTTCAGGTACGAATAAATCGATTTATTTTGTTGGCAGAGAGCAAATTTCAAACAGCACACACACCAGTTGAATTTTATGCAGCAGAAATGATTCTAAATAATATTATCCAGCAAAGACAGTATGAAGCAAATTAAATCACACAATTTCAAAGTAATATATCACACAGATTCAATCACACCAAATTGCACACAAGATAGAATACAAAGAGAAATACTAATACTCAATTTGCAAGTTTATGTA
>Ga0099825_1001544_pt1 | contig 29592 bp, 21 predicted proteins | sample SiratroredBW_FD_76838 | JGI IMG/M metagenome (GOLD analysis project Ga0099825, IMG submission 76838) | Root nodule microbial communities of legume samples collected from California, USA - Siratro red BW | ecosystem: Host-associated > Plants > Roots > Nodule | place: USA: California | collected...
ATATACTTTCTCTTCATGCACAACCAATACGGCAAATTATAAATAATTAGCAAAACAGGCCATGAACTATGTTTGCTACTTAAATTACCGTATGGATTCATACCATCTGTTGCAAGACCAAGTTTGAAATTTCTTGGATCTCTTCCAAACTTAGAATAGAAAGAGTCAATTTTCTTCCATTGTGGTGAATCGGCAGCATGTCGTAACAACCCATCACATTTACTTCTATTTGCATGCCATGTCAAGTTCTTTGCATCATTAACATTGACAAAAAAACGTCTTAATCGTGGTATGATTGGAAGATACCACAATACTTTTGCTAGAGGATCATTTTTCATGTCATCATCATCACCGTCATTATCCTTTACTTTGTATCTTGAAACCTCGCATCTAGGACACTTATGCATCCTTCAAACTCTTTTCTGTACAATATGCAATCATTGAGACAAGCATGTATTTTTCGGTACTCCATACCCATTGGACACAATATCTTCTTCGCCTCATAGTAACTGGTTGACAATGTATTACCTTATGGAAGTATTTGATGAAACAGTTCTAGCAATTCGGTGAAACTTTTATCAGTCCATCCATTTCTTGCCCTAATATTAAATAATCGCAATATTGTTGACAAGCGGGAAAAATTAGAACAACCGGGATACAATTATGTGACTGAATCATCTTTCAATGAATCATACACATGGGCTTGGTGGAAACTATCTTCTCCAATATCACGAATCATGTCTTCCATGCAATCCTCAGAATATACATTAGAATATTCACATTTAGTTGTAGACTTGCTAGAATATTACTCCAAAACTTCACCATGCCAAGTCCATATTGTATAGTTCCTCAAGAAACCATCACACAGAACATGCTCTCATATAAACTCAATATCTTGTCTTATCACATTTACACAATTCACACAAGGACAATAATATTTGTTATTTACTCCTACTCCATTCCTCTTAGCAAATTGTATAAACTCTTCAGCACCGTTCTCATATTAATCACTGATTCGACTTGCAGTTATCCAACTTCGATCCATGACTACGTTTAAGAAAGACATCATACATATTAAACAAAACACAAATGAAACCTAAAATTGTCGGAGATCGAACATCGTCGGACTCATACCCACACATAATACAAAACATAAAATGTCGGGGATTGAACATCCCCGGACTCAGTACCAACACGTCATGATAAACATAAATATTAGACAAAACATAAAATGCTAGAGATCGAACATCCCCGGACTCAATACCAACACGTCATGATAAACATAAATATTAGACAAAACATAAAATGTTGGGGATCGAACATCCCCGAACTCAATACCAACTCGTCATGATAAACACAATACAATCACAGTGGTATAATCTAGGTCTCTCTAACATCATCCTAGTGTACAAACTAATATAAAGCACCAACAAAGTAAATTAATTAAATAGAAACATTGAGTGGACGAACCTGAAAAGTAGAGACAATGGCAGCGTGTGCACGACTATGGTGGAGAAGAGTCTACACAACAATGGTAGAGACCTGAAAATATAGAATCAAGTCAAATAGAAAAAAATTAAATAAAGGCAGAGAAAGAGATAGCCTTTAATGGTGGTGGGCGTCGCAGTGGTAGAAGAAGAAAATGTCAAAGAGAGAGAGAGACATGGTGGTGGGGGTCTAAGTGGTGGTGGTGGTGGCTGCGGAAGCACCTCGACGTGGTGGTGGTAGCCGCGAAAGCAAAACCGCGGAGAGAGAGAGAGGTTGGTGCGAATGGCGAGGGAGGGGGAGAGGTAGTGCGAGGGAGGAAGAAAATGCACTGCGAGGGAGGAAGAAAATGCACTGCGCACACAAGGAAGAAGAAGAAGAAGCAGCAAAGGGAAAGAGTGAAATAGAGGGCACACGAGGGGGGGAAGAGTTTGTGTCCTAAAATAAGAGATACAAACGCGGTTGTTAGTGGCAACCATGTTTGTATGTAGGATACAAACACAGTTGCTACTAACAACCGCATTTGTATCCTCCTGCAAAATAATTTAAAAATTGTTTTGCAGATACTAACGTAGTTGTTTCCAGAACCGCGTTGGTATCTCCATGCAGTTTTCAATAATAAATTATTTGTGGCTTATTATCGCAGTTCTCGTGTCAACCGTGCTGGTATAATTTTACTTAATTTCAAAAATACCACCGTGCTGGTTTTAATTGCGGTTCATTTTTAACCGCGATGATATCCCGCCTTTAAATGTGTTTTTTCTACTTGTGATAGGTCTAAATTCACTAAGATTAGAAGGATTTTCAATTTTTGGAATCAGAGTAATGAAAGAAGCATTGCAACCATGTGGAATATATCCATTACTCTGAAAACCATAAACTGCTCTTATTATATCCAGTCCCACTATCTCTCAGTTGCTCTTAATGAAATGGAAATTGAAACCATCAGGCCTTAGACTCTTAGTGCTCTCACAATTACCAACAGCCTCTAATATTTCTTGTTCACTAAATGCTCTACATAACATCTCATTATCCGCTTCTGTAATACTCCTAAATTGAATCCCATCTAAGTTAATCCCCAACCTATTTTGAACTGGGAATTTCTCTTGGAAATAGCTTTTTAACTCTACTTGTATCCTTACTAGATTATCAGTCCACTCCTCTTCAATATGCAATCCCTTGATCCCATTATTCATCATTCTCCATTTAATTTTAGAATGGTAATACCTAGAATTCGTATCACCCTTCTTTAACCATTCTATTCTTGCTTTTTGTTTTGCCACCAAAATCTCCTTTTCATTCAACATATTTAGACCCTTTAATACATGTATCCTCTTCAATCGCAACTCTTCATGTATCATTCCATCATCATCGCACTTATCCAAAAACCCCAATTCCTCCAAAAGTTTCTTTTCTTGGTTAACTTCTTTATTATATACCTCTACCCTCCATTGTTTCAACTCCCTTTTCAATTGTTTTAATTTATCCTTCACCAACTCCAAACTATTATCTCTGTGCATTGGTTGTTCCCATGAATTTTTCACTACCTCCTTGAAGCCCTCAGTATTTTGCCATACATCAAAAGTCTTAAAAGGCTTTGGTCCCCAATCTATTACTTTGTTCTGCACTACAAGTGCACAATGGTTAGAAACTATCCTATCTTTAATATACTATGTAGCCTCCGGCCAATATACCAACAAAGTACCCTTTAACAAGAACCCTATCTATTCTACTTCTAGTTGTCCCATTAGGACGATACCATAAACCGTCTACCAATAGTTGGGATATCCATCAACATACATGTACCAATGAATCGATTGAACTTCTCAATTTCATTCCTGTTCACATGACCATTTCTACACCTTTCCTTTCATTTATATTTCTAACTGCATTAAAATCCCCCACCACACACCACCCTACATTCCTATTACTGTCAATAATTGTTGTTATTTCTTCCCACAATGTATATTTTTCTGTAGCCATACATGGAGAGTATACATTTACGAGTGCCACTTCCACAAATTGGTTATTATCTTCATGCTTATACTCCCCTTTTGTCATTATGAATCCTTTACCCTCCACAATCCTAGAGCATCTGAATAATTGCTTACTCCACATAGTTAGTATAGCTCCTCCTTCTTTATCCACTCCTTTGTGAACCCAACTTATCTCATTATTTCCCCATATCGAATAATATTTCAAATTAGGAATATTCACTTGCTTAGTTTCCAGAATACATATAATACCTAGTGTCGCGACCTAAAAATCACGATGGGTATGGCGGTCCAAATAAAAACAAATGAAAAGAAAGAAATGGAGTCGTCACCATAATTTTTTATGAAAACTATGGAAAAACCAAGAAAAGAATAAGGAATAAGTCTGCGAACTAGAAATGAGTTCGGGAGTCGATTACGCGTGGGAAAGGTATTAGCACCCCACAACGCCTGTCTTTAAGACAATACCTTTAATTAAATAATCAAAATCAAATGTGGTTTTTAGAATATTTATTTTTCCCAAAAATATAATATATATAAAAAAACAATTAAAAACAAATAATAATTTTTAAATTAAAGGACCCGACAAGGATTGACCCTGCTCCTACGTATCAACATCCTTAATGGGTGAAGAATCAGGGAATACGTAGTTTTACCTAAAATACATGATTTGTTTGAGAAATTAATATTTTTTATTTTAAAACTAGATTTCATTCGGGATATCATAGACGTGTGCGGCCTTTTGATAATCCAGACGAAAATTGAAACTTCTTAAATTAAATTCCGCATGACGCGTGCGGTCATTTGGAATTTAAATCAATCATTATTATTCATTATTTTTATATATAAAAAAAATAAGAATTCCACATGACGCGAACGGTCATTTAGGATTTATTAAAACAAAAAAAAATTATGAAGAATAGACTTTCAACAGAAATAATCCCATGTTAAATCTCCAAAGTATTTATTATAATTAAAGGATTAAAAAAAACAAAATCAGGGGTAGTTTTGGAATCTAAGAAGTAACAGGTACAAATCCTAATAAAGGGGGGTAAAAACAACTTCATTAATTATTGAATTAATTAAATTAGGGGTGTTTTAGTAATTAGAGAGAGATGGTGCAGATCCAGGAATATGGAGGTGCAAGAAGCAAATTCAGCCGAAATAGCTACAGGGGTATTTTAGGGCTTTCAAGTACTTGTAGGTGCGAATTCTGATTAATGGAGGTGCAGGTAGCAGGCTCAAACCAGCTAGTGGCGAGGGCATTTCAGAAATTTCCAAAAGTCTGGAGGTGCAAGTCAGAATATGTGGAGGTGCAGGGAGCAGTTTAGTGGCTTGCGAAATAGGCATTTGAATTTATTTTGTAAGAATGTAACAACAAAGTCAAGGTGGCCTAGTTGGTCTAAGGCGCCAGTTTCAAGGCATAGGTTCGAATCTTGGTGGAGGTGATAATAAAACGCCATTCTCAACAGCCAAGTCAGTAGGATTTAGGGAAGAAGAGAAAAAAAAAATGACAGTAGCAGTAGGAGTTTTGGGTGCATGCTTGAAAGTCCAATAATGGCAGTGAAATTACCAGTGAGCATGGCGTATTTCACTGACATCGGGTTTAACAAATTATTTACACACAATGATCCAAATATAATTCATCCAGATTCAACACAAATTCAGAATCAAATAAAGTTTCCACATCACAAATCAATATAAACAGATTAAGATGAAGGATGATAATAAGATGCAGTAGTGTTCATAATAATGATTCAATGCCCGAAATCAAACCTGTTGATGGCAGACGCAGATTTTCTTCACTGTCTTTCCCTCACCACTCAATAAAATGTTCTCCTTCTCCTCAATTTTTGGAGATTTCCTTTTTGCTTTTACCCTCTTCCCTCTCTGCCCAGCGAACTCCTCTTCTCTCTCTGCTCCCGCTTCTTCTTCCATTTTCACTCTGCTCCCGCTTCCCCTTTTTTCTCTTTTCTTCTCCCCTTCACTCCCGCTTCCCCTTTTTTCTCTTTTCTTCTCTCCTTCACCTGGTAATACCCATTCGGTTTTTTTCCCTCCATGTGCCAATTCCGAATCTGTTATTGCTCCTCCACGTGCCAATTCCGATTCTGTTATTTTTCATCCTCCACATGCCAATTCCAATTCCCTTTTTCTCTTCTTTTTCTCCCATGTGCCAAATATACTCACAAAAACTCTCCATTCATGACTTGCCACGTGGCAGGCAAAAAAAAATTCTCCACTCCTAGCTTGCCACGTGGCAAGCATTTTTTTATTTATTTTAAATTCTTTAATAATAATTTTTTTAAAAAAACAAAAAACACTTAATCCTTGATTATTTTAAATAATCTTTAATTTTTCTTCTTTTTTTTAACAATAAATTTCAATAAAAAAATTTATTTATTTATTTTATTTTGATTAAAGCACCCACAAAATTAAATAAATTATTTTTAATAATAAAAAACGGTATATTTTTACCCGGACAAAATCGTGTATTAACACCTAATTTTTCTTTATTGATCAATTATTGCATATACTCACATTTATTGTCTTCCCCAACCCCCTAATATTAATGCTGATAATACTCATGGTCCACAATCATCCCTCTCCTCCGCTGTGATCCTATAGAGTTGTTGGTCTCTAGCCTTCATTTCCCTAAATTTCTTATGAATACTTTCTTCATCACTCACACATTGAACCCCTATATTCTTAGCTAGCTCCCATAATCCCACTTCCTCTTCCACAACAGAGTTATCAACAAATCTCTTATCACAATTTAGAATATTACTATCTGAAAAAGAAACCCCACTAACCTGGATGGTAACCCCACTAACCTGGATGCCGTAGTGGAGTTTATTATCATATTTTTTTCTCCTCTCTCTACTTTTTCTTGATTCGCCCTTCCATAATGGAAATCGATCCTTGAACTGTTCCGGGTCAATCGCTGCCTCCTTCACTAATGGCAACATTCCACCTTCCGCTTGGGAATACTCCTTCGCTGGTTCATCTTCAGGCACTGCCATAACCTTTCCACCCACCTTCACTGCTGTCCCATATTGGACAGTAATCTTCTCTTCACTAATCAATCTGGATTGGATTATCGTTTTGTCCCCAATAGCTTTTAGGGATTTAAACTTCTGGCATCTTGCGATTTGAATCTCACTGGCATTAGAATTGCCCATGCTCTTCCTGTTCTGCTTGTTTTTCCCTAAAGATAACTCCTGCGCTGGTTCCACCGTATCCATCAAGTATTTAATTTGGCCTTAGGCCCACATTGCTTATTTCTAAACAACCCCTCAATTGGTATTGCATTAGACTCAGGTAAAACAGATCCACCGCTCCATGCCTGATCCACACCCAATTCATTAATGATTTAGGGACCGTTGGTACTGTGGTCTGACACTCCATGCTGTGTATATTCCCCATAATATCACTACAAAACAGAGGTTCCTCAGCTTTCGAAAAGTCAATTATTGCATTATCCTTTTTAATTTCCAAATTGAGCGTACAATTTTTAGAATCATGTACTGAATTTTCCTTATTCATGCAACATAATTTCTCTTTTCCAACTTTATCAATTTGTCGTTTAACGTTTTCCAAATACATCCGTATGTTTTCCCGGTTCACTGCTACTATTCCGGCCACTGTCTGTTTCCGCCATACCTATTTCAACGTTAACGCTGCTATAGATTCCTTCATCTCCAAAATACATGTTCTTCATTTCCTGACGTGCACCATGGCTACCATTGAACCCCAAGGCTCCCTTACTGTACTGGTTCAATGCTTTATCACTTTCAATCGCCAAAGGCTCCTCCGCAAGTTGCCAGTCTTCTTCATCACCTTGGATAGTGTCTCCCACTATCGTGTTTATAGAAGATCCACTATCTCTGGGCTCCCCTTTTGTCCACCATCTTCTATATACGTCGTTAGCATCCATTGACGTTTCCTTAATGACAGAGACTTGACACATTATATTGTTAATCTTTATATCTTCATGTATGTCAATCTTGAACGACACCACCGATCGCACTCTTAGTCTTGCATATTCAAGGCATTCCCTATTTAGATTTGCTTCATCTATCTCCACCAGATTTCCCACTCTACTAACAACTCTGAAAGCACTCTACATTCCACATAGAAAGTTGTACTCCCCTGCATCTAACCCAAACTACTCTATTTCCAACTGGTTTTCCTTCACCCACGGCCTAACCATCTCAAACACGCTACCCAAACTCTCCCTATTCTCCTCTATAACTTGCGTAATCTTAATTCCATCCTGCCCTGTTAACAACATCTTGTTATCACAAGATACCTAAAACGAATAGCGCCTAAACCTTCCCTCAGCAGCTCTTCCCGAACCACCTCCACAGGGATGAGCTCTGTTGTAATGCCCACCCAGCTGTCTTTCAACCAATATGGTGTCATCTGTGGAAACGTGATGCACCGTCCCTTTCAGTCTTGATCATCGTTATCCTGCTTACTTTCTTTGACTTCTCCTTCACACGCCACTGTTTTACTCTCTTACTACGTTCCTCCTCGCCTACTCTTTTCATATGTTGCGTTTGGTACCTTTCTTTCGTAGCCCTTTCTCCACCTTTCGCATACTTGGGAAGATTGACGTAAGCTTCATCATGCCAATCCTTATTGAATCAAGCTCTCGTTCCAACCTCACTGGGTTTGTTACATCCCATAACCGAATAAATCCATACCTGTTCCCCCATCGATTAACCCTTCGAGCAATAAAGACTTCTTCGACTATTCCCCACCTTTGAAAAATTCTTTTCATTTCTCGTTCAACAAAGGTATTGGGAAAGTGAGCAAAGAAGAACGTGGTTAGATTCCAAGATTTGATTGTTCTGCTTGTCATTTTTCCGGTCACCACCAGTAGTGACTTTTAGGAGAGAGAACGGAGGATTTCGTGGTGCTCTACTTATCAAAATGCAAAGAACGTCTGCTTTCTTTATCTACCAATATCATCTGTAAAAACATGTGTCAACAATAAGTTTCCTTTATCTTCTAGTCGGATGTGGAAGTTGTTTTGCAGGTTAGAGACATATACGTAGGCATTAGGCTATGATGTAATCCATCCATTGGTGGTACCCAGATGAAGAATGAAAAGACCCAAATAGCTAGTTGAGACGTGGTGGACTACTGAAGACGATTTTAGATTGGGTTGTGTTATGGACGGATGGAGCACATATTTAATCTCACTGCTTTCCACCCTAGTTGGTTGCAAATATATTGAAAAAAACAGAAAACACTTGAATTGAATTTACTATACTTCTTTGTGGTATAACAAAGGTATGTAAAGGTGTAAAGGTGGTATAAATGGAGAGTAAGGCAGTTGAATTAAAAGTTTAGAGGGCAATCTTGCATTGGATGACAACATGAAGTTTTATCACAGGATTATTAAATGCCTAATAGAAGCTAACATGTCAATGAATGGGTATAAGCTAATCAATGAAGATGTAAAGGTTATCATCAGTGCACTTTAGGACATTTCTGTGCATTAATACTTTGTCACTATTAACTGGTCTGTCTCAGTTGTAATTGCTTAGTGAAGATGTAAAGGTTATCATGAGTGTAATTTAGGACATTTCTGTACATTAATACTTTGTCACTATTTACTGTTCTGTCTCAGAGTTGTAATTGCTGATGAGTTGTAATTATTGATGAGTCTAGTTGGAGTTATATTTTATAAATGGGTTAAGACATCCTGAAGAGTCCCATTTAATTCAATTATTTTTTTTTTAACTTGAAAACAATAACACATGAGGGACATTTTACATCCATGACATTAGAAAAAAAAAATTGCAGGAAAACTACTTTTCAACCAAATACATTCACAACCAACACTGTAGAGTGCAAAAAAAATCGGAGCAGAGATAATTTATTGATAACATTATAAATAAATATCTGGCTAGAAGAAATTGAAAATTGACATATTTATTTCTTAAATATATATCAATTAAACATCTCTAAAAATGAAAAATTATGACATTGACATTTTCATCAGAAAAAAAACTTTTTTTACCATCAGCATTTAGAATGAAAATATATGACCAAAATCTACATCTAACAGTAATAAAAAAACAAATATAACAACTAAATAACATAAAAAAAAATATACATAAAATTCTTACAGTTAGATCCCCTGCAAAGCAATCATTTGAAACAACCAATTACGGGAATAAACATATATAAGGGTTTTGTTAATCTAAATGCCAAATACTCTTAAATCAATTGCATATTTCTTTCACAATATTGATAATGTTGGTAGCATTTGTTGAGATATTTTAGAAATTTTCATATTTTATTTTTATTAGTTTTAATTTTGTATATTTTGTTATATTTTTTTTTATTTTTATCATAACAGTGTCACGGTATAAGAGATTCTTAAAATTTATTTATTTTTGGAAATACCAACGTATATAATGAAAAATAGTAATTTTTTATTTTAAACTTGAGAACATTAGTTTTTGAAAAAACAAAAAGAAATATTAATATACTACATAATACGTTAATCAAAAATTATAATTCACCTATTAAAGAAAAAGTAAACAATTATTGAAGACAAGAAAGATAAAACTAGTAAGAAAAACACCATTTATTCATCATAAGAAAAAATGAAAAAATAACATATTAAAATTATAAAAAATTAATCCATGAATTACTATGTTGATAAACTTTATCTAATCTTTATGGACTCAAACAATCAATTGAGCCTAAATTAGAGTGAATGCGAAAATTGTTATGAAAATTTATTATTTAGATTAAAATTACTTTCAAATATTTTTCATAATTTAATGGATATTGGCCATTTAAATTTATTTAATTATTTTTTATTAAAGATATATCTGTCAATGTGCTGAATATATAAAGGTGCACGAGAATGAGAAAGTGTGTAGATGCAGGAAGAATGCAGCTTCCACGTAAGATATAGGCCAAACATTTTGTGAGAGAATTAAAGTGTCTTTTCCTTTAACCTCTTTTATGAACATGAAAAACCTAATTACAAAATTTACTTTTATCTTTTATAACAACACACTCTTAAATATATATATATATATATATATATATATATGATTATTTTTAACAAAAATCTATCGGAGCAATTTTGCAACAAATAAGTGAACCTAGACTTTTTATTCCTTCTTTTTCCGGACACTTTCTTCCAAGTGATTCACACTTTCATATCTTTTAATCCTTTTTTTTATGACTTCAACTCATTTTGTAAGAGATCAATGTTTGATATTGTTATAGCCAGTTTAATTTCAAACTCCTTTGACTCTTCAATCTCTTCGATGACATCTTCAACTCTTTCCTTGAGCTTTCCAATTTGATTGAAAAATCATTTGCTTCTTGTTCTCTCCTGACTTTAATATCACTAGTTGTTTCTAAGCCTCAATCCTGGTGAGGTTCTTGCAAACCATACAATCACTTAACATCATGATTACTGTCTCTAGAACTTTAGGTCATCACAAATCCTATGTTTTCGAATACAATCTATGATCTGATAACAATGTTCACATTAATTATTTACCAAGGTATTTCCAACCCGTGAGGAAACTTATTTACAATGTAAAGTGGAATGAGATTTTAAATTGTGTGCTCCAATAATATGCTCGCCTATTAATTATAATAATCAAGCTTAAAATAGATTGAGAAAGAGTAGAAAGACAAAATATATAATAGCATAATTTGTCTTTACTTTTTTTCAGTTTCAAATCAAAGGTGTAAAAATTAAATAAAAACAAATTAACCAACATAAATATATAAATAAACATAACATAGTTTTAATACATCCTATAAATATAAGAAACAAAAAGTTATGTAAATCATGAATCCTGGAGGAAAATCTTGATAACTCCTCAGAGTATGCAATACTTTTCCCAAATTAGACCAATTTAATTCATGAATATGTTTAAAGTTCAAAACATTGTCCAATTAAATGATCAATTAGATGAAGTTGAGATTTTTGCAAGGGCTCAATGACAGGCATAGTCTTGGGCTAAGTTTGATAGACAGAGAATATGATATTCTTTCCCGGAGTGGTGTACGAACCTTAGTGTATGCTTAACAGAGATTAAGTAATGATTCTGAAGGTTTGTGGGTAGATTTTAATGTTTATGGAGGGGTTGTTTGGATGTGGTAGGAGTATTTTAGCCTCGTTTATTCAATGTCAATGTTTTGCTAACACAAGTACATATGGCAAATTCATGGGCTTTTGAAGATTTCCACATAAGGATGTCTATATGCTTATTTGTTATTGGTTTTGGGATTATGTAAAAGCGAGGTAGAAATTACATTTGAATGACACTCGTAATAGGATTCATCTTGAAATTAGTAACTTAGTGTACAGAGAAGTACTCAATCATGTGTTCCTATTGATGCATGTTTGAATAAACGTTTAGTATTTGTTCAAATTCTTAGCTTAATTATGTTTTTGGTAGTGCAACTTTATATGTTGTATTGTTGTATTTTAGTAGGTTTATAAGGTTTCTTAGATACTCTTTTTAAAAAAAATAGTATAAGAGTTGGGACACACCTAAAGAGTCATTTTAATTTTTTTATTCATTTTTTATCGTTCAAAAAAAATAATAATTATGCAAAATATCACAATTTTCCCTAAAGTGGTCATAGTTTATTTTGTATAAATACACCTTTAAGTCTTCTTTGAAATCCTAAACAACATCATAATGTGTCAAAAGAACGTTTTTTGAAATTCTAAAATTGAAATGTTGAAATTTCGGTGGATGTGTGGTACAGATCTTACTCACTATGCTCTTGGAAGTACAAATTTAACTTCTTTTGATTATGTTTCAAGAAAATAGTCCAAGAAGACACCTCTAAAGTTCTACCAAGACAATAGTCTTTGTTAATATGATTAAATTAAATAATTTACACAAACACACTATTAAAATTTTGAACCTTAGATGTTGTTATTTTTTTATGATTGTTTTAGGCAAAGAACATCTCTAATCGAGCAAGAACACATCTTTAATATTGTAAAAGGACAATAGTGTTTGTTAATATGATTAAGTTAAATATTTTTCCCAAAATATATACTATTAAAGTTTAAAAACCTTGGATCTTAGGTTGTTGGAGTCGTGCACATCTTTTGTCTTCCTGTAATACCTGGAACATGAGAGACTGTGTTGACCATAGACTTGTCTAAAGAGAGGCGAGATCAGAGTTTGAAATATGAGAGGAAGAAAATGAAACAGACAAGAGAAAAAAGGTTGAGCGGTATGCGAGATTAGGACTTTTCAAGATCGGAGGAAGAAAATGAGAGAGAAGTGAGGTTCAGTTAAAACGTTTTAGTGCAGAGGAAGAGAATGAAACAAACCAGAAAGAAGAGGTTGAGTGGTATGTGAGATTATAATTTTTCAGGGAGGGAGAGAATGAGAGAGAAGCAAGGTTCAACCAAAACTTTTTTAGTGTAAAGGAGAGAGAGGATATTAGTGTGTATGACATATGAGAGGAAGAAGACAAACACCAGATAAGCAAGGTTGAGCGGGAAATAAAAGACGGTACGACAATATTAGGGTTTTTCAATATCAAAGGAAGAAAATGATAGAGAACCTAGATTCACCGAAAACTATTTAGCATAGAAGAGAGAGGCTTAGATTGACATTAGGATTTGAAATTTGATAGGAAGAGAATGAGAGATACCTAAGAAAAGTAAGGTTGAGCGGGAAATTTCAAATGAAAAATCCGCGTGCCACATTTAGATAGTTCCACATGGCCAAATAACAACTTGTGTTTATTTATTTTTTTAGCAAATTTCAAATTTAGTTTCATTTTTATTTTTTATTAACAAACTTTTTAGTTGCCACGAGTAAGTTTTGCTACCTTCCTCAATTGCTATTATTATGGATTTCCCTGGACTTACAACATAGGTTGTTAGTTACACATTCTCAATTAGAAAATTCTAAATCACACATTAAGGACATTTTGCATGCATGATATTAAAAAAAGGCAAGAAAATTGTTTTTTAACCAAATACACTCACTACCAATACGGTAGAGTGTCAAAAGATTTTGAGTGGACATAATTTATTGATAAGATTGGGAATATATCTCTTTCTAGAAGCAATTCAAAATTCACATATTTATTTCTCCATTATATATCAATTACACATTTCTAAGTGAGAATTTATGAGAATGACATTTTCATCCGTTCTAGGAAAAGTAGATTGACATTGGTTGGTCAAACTTCTCTTACCATCAACATCAACATTAAGACCCATTTAAGACCAATTGTCAACTTATAAATTGTGAATATATAACCACATCTAACATTAATAAAAAAAACAAATATAACAACTAAATAATAATAATAAATAACAATAAAAAATACATGAAATTTACAGTTAAACTCTTACAAAACATTCAGATGGTACATAAAGCAATAGATAGCAAAGCATTCAGTTGAATCGACCAATGGATTGTGTAAATTATATAATACTAATACTAAATAGACCCTCTTCATTTATTTTAAGTGACCAATATATAAGAAATATGAAGGTGGAAACTTTTGAAAACTTCAAATGGTAAAACTACAGAAGATAACATTTTATATTCCAAATGATATATGTTTATGATGTGTTATTTATTTATTTACTTCATGATTTGAATTGATGTGCAGTATACATAATACAAATTTTGCTTCTAGAAGGACACATCAATTAGTTAATTTTTTATCTGATTTGATTTGTGATTGAAATTGAAGATGTAATTGTATAAGGGTTGACAGTCCGTAAAGTGTCTCTTTAATTTAATTTATTTTTTGCTGTTAAAAAAAAACATAACATTGATGAATGCTTTTTTATTCATTTAATCTCAAATACTTTTAAATCAACTGCATATTTCCTTCATAATACTAATAAATTCAGTACCATTTGTTGAGATATTTTAGGAAATGTCAGATTTTATTCTCAATAGTTTTAATTCTTTATATTTTGTTATATCTTGTTTTTATTTTAAACATAAGAGTATCACAATCTAAGACATTTCTACTTAACTCATGTATCTATATGTATATGTATCGAACTATACAGTGAAAAATAATGAGAAAAATTTATTTTTTTCCAAACTTGAAAGCATTAGTTTTTGAAGAAAGAAGTATTAATATACTACATAGTACGCTTACGTTAATAAAAAAAAATATAATCCACCTCTTAACAAAAGTAAACAATTATTGATGGCAAGAAGATAAAACTAGTGAGAATAACATCATTTATTTATCATAAGAATAAATGAGATAAATGAAAAAAATATTTTAAGAACTAAGAAAATAATTTCATCAAAACTTTAAAGCACAAAAAGGTTATGTCAAATACTAAGATGTGAAAAATTTTAATCTGAAAGCAGCAATCCAAACAATAGGGTGCAAAAATGAAGATCATGATGCATGAATTAAGCAAGATAGCATAGAGGTCCCAACATAGTAATTGAAATCTGAGTGGCAACTTCAATTGGAATAGTCGGTAACATGGAAAAATATTTGAACAATGCTTACCATAAACTCCACTTGAACCTGCTCTTTTCCTTTGTTAATCTATTTTGATTTAAAATAATATATAAAAGAAAAATGAAAAATTAACATATTAAGATTGTGAAAAAGTTAACAACCAATTCACGTCTTCCTTATTAGACAACAAATTTTATCCAAATTATTATAAGATGACATTTTCATGTAATTAAATGGGAAAAAAATTATTATTACTAACAGGAAATTAATATGTAGATTTTGTTAAAGATGTAATAAGTAAAACAATTTATATATCCATGACGTATTTTATTTCCCTGATCTTTCTTTCTTTATCTTTCTTTCTTTACGTAGGTTGTACGGGTTTTATTATGATCTATTCTACTTTTTTTTATTAGAATGTAAAAACTATGTATCCTTTTAGTCATGGGTTTGTGTTTTGTTTTTTGTTCGCATATCACACTCTCTTTTGTTATTATATTATCATGTGATATTCTTAGTGGTGTTGTCGAGGTGCTTACTAATGTTTTTTAGTGGCATAGGTTGTTTTTCATTTTGTACAATTTTATACATTTTTATATGTTTTATATATAGGTTGGGTAACCTTATTACTCTAATTTAATATATTCTTTATTACTAATAAAAAAACAAAAAAAAAACTTTATATATCTATGAATTAATTTGTTGATGAACATTATCTAATGCTTGTCCACTCAAAACTATCAACCATCAATTGAACCTGAACTCAAGCGAACGTGAATACTTTTATGGAAATTTGTTTTTTGGATTAAAATTCATCATAAATACTTTCAAACTTTTTTTCATAATTTATTGGATATGTGTAATTTGAATTTATTTAATTTTTTTATTAGTAGTGTATTGGTCAATGCGCTGAACATATATAAAGGAGGAAGAAAATGTATAGGTGCAGAAGAATGCGGCTTAGGCGGAAGATATAGGCCCAAACATTATGCGAGGAGATTTAAATTAGAAAGTTATTTTGCGTGCAGTCACTTCTGTCACCAACCCTGATGTTTTGAATCAAACGTCTTTTTTATTAAGCTCTCCAGGAACACATAAACTCTAATTACAAAATTCACTTTTATCTTTTACAACAACACACTCTCAAAATTGTATAACTCTAACACATACTCTCTCTAATTTTGGAAATTTTCTATGAAAAAGGCATGCATCTCTGCGGTAGTGCTGAATGGCCATGGCAACTGATTTAACTTCATAACAATGGTACTTATTTTTCATTTCTTTTTTCTCAACCAATGAAGTAGATCTAATGGATGAGTTTGCAAGAAGTAATTTAGTATGCATGCATGTTACTATGACAAACACAGATCCCTAATAAGCTTAGTTAAATGAGAAGATTTCTATAAAAGCGCGTATGCTATATTGCTGAACCAGGTTGTCCTTTAAGCTATATTATGAATATGTTTTATTTGTTTATTTGTTTTCAGTATTAAAGTTCCCTCCCAGGTGACTTCATACTTCATAAATGGGAATCTTCAGTGACTTATGCCTTCTTTTTCAGATGGGGTAAAGTAGTTACTTTCTTGACTTCTAATTAATAAATTTCACTTTTGTTATCTTAGCAATACAACGCACACCTAATACTAAATATCTTGTACTTTATTTTTTATATTAGTATTTTTTTTGAAGTATTTAAGCAACGGGATATTGAACTATTGATGCTACATAATGTGAAATTTGATCATCTATCTCGAAATAAATTAAATTTGGTGGTCCATTGGTGTTTTGTTTGTAATTTGTCTCTGCTCTCAGAGGAAACTTCTATATTGTTGCAAGTTGCGGTTAATATATCCTTTATCTCAGTTTCTCTATTTTATAAGATTGTTTTGCTCTCATATCAAAATTTTGTAACTAATTTATTGGTTTAATATTTTAAAATGCTGATTTGATATGTAAAATAAGATTCAGTAACACAAATTATATGTAAAAAAATTAATATGTTAAGATAATAATTTTTTAATTTATGTTACTAAAAATATTAATTAGTTAATTAAAAATGTAAAATGTATTTACATATCAAATGCTTTTTAAATATATATATATATATATATATATATATATATATATATATATATATATTAAAAATATATTCAAAGCTAATAGTATATTTTAGAAGTATGTTGTAGCCAAATTTTTTGACTCAAAACAAGGCTAAGTATATAATAAGGATTGTTTTTAGAAAAAGAATAAAATAAGTAACTCCCTTTTTTTTAACAACAAAGAATGAAATTAAGTAAAGGAAGCATTTTAGGGGTGTTCCAACCCCTATTATAGAAGGATAACTGAGCTTACACCTAATCAGTCCTACAATACAATTAATAGAAAAAGCAGTGAAGTAGTCCCGAATTGTCATAACAATACATAATACAACAAATTATCTATCAACATGGAAAAATAATCTGCCACAGCAGAGATAAAATCTGTTCATGCACTAGGTAACACATTACTTTTTTTCATCTCTTATATCTCCTTCCTTGAACAATCCTGTAATTTTTACTGGCTTCAGATTTGATATGAGTTTCACTGTATCGCGCTTCTACCTTGAACTGCCAATGACAGTTATTGTTTTGCTCTTACCTTAGCTACAAGTTAAGCACAATAGAGTCCTGGTGCCTTGTCAACCTCCCTCCACATGAACTCCTCCAATCCCATTATTCGATTGCAACCATTGATGTCAACATGTACACTCTACCTATTCTACCTAATCTCAAATAGACATACTTATGGACTAATGCACCATTCTGGATAAGAGAATGTACTATCTGCCTATCACTCTAGCCCAAGACCAAGCTGTCAATTGTGTCATTGCTAATATTTCAACCTCATCCACTCTTCTGTTACAAAATACTACTTTGTTCCTATGTTTCCAAATTTCTCTTACTATTGCCAACGACATCCCTTTCCATTCTAAATTTGTTTTTATGCTCTGTCCAATGTCATAAAAATTTCTGAAGTGATTAATAATATTTTCATTCCCAACTCAGATTACTCCTAGCTAGCTATCATACTTGTCCCAAACACTTTGTGAAACCTCGCAGCTAATGAACAAGTGTTGTATTGTTTCCTCCTCCATGGCATACAGTAGACATAGATTGCTTTGAATGTTAACCCACTTTCTCTCGAGATTCACCCTAAACAGTAATCTATCTAAGAACGTCCTCCACCCCAATAACTTTGCTGACCCTGACACTCTAATGTGTCAAACATCCGGACATCCTTCGCAAAGATGATATAACTCTCTATCTAGCATCGCTTTATAACTAGATTGGACAGTGTAAGAATCTACGTCCTCTCTAGTCCAACACCAAGCATCTAACGCACTTTTGTGCCATTGTACTGTAGATATCAAACTTAACATCTGTCCTTTTAGACCTAGCTCCCACACAAACATTTCTCTCCTCTCAGATAACGTCTATCTGAATTCTTCCCCGTTCCCATTACTCTAATTCACTTACTATCCAATATAGAGTACAATCTAGGAAATATGTCCTTTAGTGGTCTATCACCCACCCAACAGTCCTCCCAAAATTTAATTTTACCTTCATTCCCATGTTTCCATTTAATCCTCCTATCAAACCAATTAGACTCTTTGTCTACTTCACAGATTAAACATAGGTCTTTCCACCAGTATGAGCTCTTCCTATCTACCATAGACTTTTTAATTTCCCTCCAATTCCCATATCTGGACTTTATTATATTTCTCCATACACCCTTTTCCCCCACCCCTAATCTCCGTTTTAATTTTTCCAATAATGCATAGTTGAATTTACTTATGTCCTTAACTCCCAAGCCCCCCTCATTATGTGGCTTGCACACCTTATTCCATGCAACCCAATGGATTTTCTTCCCTTCAGCGTTCCACCCCCAAAGGAATTTAGATTGTATTTTCCTAATAGTCTTGCGTACTAACTTGGGGGCTTTAAAAAAGCACATATAGAACAAAGGCAATGTTGTAATCACTGATTTGATTAAACAAAGTCTTCCAACCATAGATAGTAATTTACCCTTCCACATAGAGAGCCTAGATTCAATGTCATGAATTATTGGTCTCCAAAACTCCACTTTCCTAAGGTTCCCTCCTATGCTAACAACAAGATACTTAAAAGGAAACGCCATTCTACCACAATTTAAGCATTTAGAGAATATTGTCATATCCATCTCCGATATTCCAACCCCTCCAACTTTACTCTTATAAAAGTTAACCCTTAAACCTGAAACTACCTCAAAGCTGCGTAATATGGCCTTAATCGCTAAGATGCTTTAATATTTTGGTTGACATACAAACAGGGTGTCATCTACAAATTGTAGAAATGTTACATCTATCTCTTTTTCACCCACCTTGATCCCCTTTAATACTCCAATTCTTGTAGCTTCTCTCACCAGACCTGCCAAACCTTCTGCCACAATTAGAAACAAAAATGGGACTAAGGGATCACCATGTCGAACCCCTCTTTTAGGTTTGAACTCCTTTGTCGGGCTACCATTGAGCAATACCGATGTAGTAGTTGATTTGAGACACATGCTAATCCAATTAATGCACTTGTTAACAAATCCTAATCTTCTCATCATATATTTTAAGAACTCTCACTCAACTGAGTCATATGCTTTTTCATAGTCCACCTTTATTATTACTCCCTTCACTCTTTCTTTTATAAGGTAGTCTATTGTTTAATTGGCAATTAACACACTGTCCAGGAACCCCCTGCCACTGAGAAACGTAGACTGCTCCATATCAATTACATTTTCCAACACCCCTTTAAGCCTATTAGCTAAAATCTTTGCAATCAACTTATAAATGCATCCTACTAGTGAGATAGGTCTGTAATCCCCTAAACTGATTGGGCTTTCTTTCTTAGGGATCAAGGTTATAAATGATGCATTACATCCCCTAGGAGTGTATCCAATTTCATAGAAGCATTGTATACAATTAATTATATTGGCCCCTATGATATTCCAATTTCTCTCAATGAAATTAAAATTGAAGTCATGTGAGTCCGGGCTTTTTGTTCTTTCGCACTGATAAGTTCTTTCTTTCATTTCTTCTTATTTATGGACATATCACAAATTTTAAGACACATAATTTAGGACAAATTAAAAATAATAGTTTCTTAATTCTATTAAAACATGAATTATATATATATATATATATATATATATATATATATATATATTTATATATTATTAAGATGAGATGAATAAAGTTGTAAATATTATAATATCTGACTCCATATTTACATATATTAACAGAACTATATATAATGGTGAAAGTTACAATTATCTCGTAAAGTCTGTACTGTTAATGTATTAAAAAATAATATTCATCTAATTTTCTGATATAATTAAAATATCAAGTTTATTAGAAAAATTACACTGCATCTCTCAAAGTAACCAAGAGACAATAAATTCGTTTTCGATTCTAAGAAATATGAATTGTGGTATATCGCAAGAGATTTGGGGATAGTAAGTACACTAGGAGAAGACAAAATTATTCAGAGGTTTAGAGAGCTGGAACAGAGGAACGGTGAACTCTTTTTTGGACCAGGGAGGCGAGGGGGTAAATGGATTGTTATGAGTCTAATCAGTATTAATATTAGAGGGTTGGAGGGAGAGATTAAGTGGAAATATTTGTAAAACCTTGTTAGGAAGGAAAGACCACGAGTTATTTGTATTCAGGAAACCAAACTCGTAAATATTAATAGTAAAAAATGTTACGCTTTATTGGGGTCTAATGATATCAAATGGGTGCATAGGAGTGTGGAGGTGGATGGAAGGGGTATTCTAACAATGTGGTACAACCAAATTTTTAAGTGTACAAGGATTGTGGAGGGTAAAGGATTCGTCGTGATCATAGGGGAGTATAAAATAGGGGAGGGAGAGCAAGTAGTGAAAGCTGACATTATTAATGTTTACTCTTCTTGCTTAATTAGTGAGAAAATGGAACTTTGGGAAGATATAGAAAATATAAAGGACACAGATAATAGTCTAGCTTGGTGTGTGGTAGGTGATTATAATTTAGTCAAACATCACAATAAAAGAAAGGGTATTGGCTAAGAAAGGATTAATAGAGCTAAATTGGATGGGTTTAATACGTTTATTGATAAATGTTAACTGTTTGACATTCCAGTTGTGGAGAGGAAGTTCACCTGGTATAGACCAAATGACACAGCTAGAAGTAGATTAGATAGAATATCGTTGTCTGATCTTTGGATTGAAACGTTGCCTGGTTCTACCCAATATATTTTGAGTAGGTCTGTTTCTAATCATTGTGCTTTAGTGATCAAAAATAGGATTATTGATTGGGGACCCAAGCCCTTTAGGGCATTTGATGTTTGGTTTGAGGTAAATGGGTACAAGGATGTGATCAAGGATGCTTACAAAGACAAAATTGCAAGGACTCAAACATGTACTGAAACTTTGGAGGGAGCAAGTAGTCAATAGTGAGAAAGATAGAAAATAGAAAATCTTAGATGAAATTGATGAGTTAGATCAGAAGGATGATGAAGGGTCTTTACGGGAGGATATGAGGGTCAGTTGAGTAGGGCTATTAGGTGAGTTGAAAACTATGACAAAAAAAGAGATTGCTATGATGAAACAAAAATCAAGACAGTAGTGGATTGAGAAGGGGGACAGGAATTCAAAATTTTTTCATGCTAGTATGAGATGGAGGTCCTTAAATAATGAGATTAAAGGATTATATATTAATGGCAATTGTTGTGAAGAACCACAAAAGGTGAAGGATGAAGTACATTCTTATTTTGAAAAGAGATTTCAAGCACAAGTGAATTTTGGAGTGAATTTAGACGGGGTTCTGTTAAGGGAGATCGGTGCAGCAGATAATGAAAGGTTATGCAGCACGTTTAATGATGAAGAAATTCTAGAAGCAGTGGACCAATGCGAAGGAACGAAAAGCCCGGGCCCAGATGGCTTCAATTTTAATTTCATTAAGAGTAATTGGAATATCATAAGGGCCGATATTATTAATGTTATTCAGTGCTTCTATGAAACTGGATACATTCCTAGGGGATGCAATGCATCATTTATAACCTTGATCCCTAAGAAAGAAAGCCCAATCAGTTTAGGGGATTATAGACCTATCTCGCTAGTAGGATGCGTTTTTAAACTAATTGCGAAGATTTTAGCTAATAGGCTTAAAGGGGTGTTGGAAAATGTAATTGATATGAAGCAATTTGCGTTTCTCAGTGGAGGGGGGTTGTTGGACAGTGTGTTAATTGCCAATGAAATGGTAGACTACCTTAGGAAAGACAGGGTGAAGGGAGTAATAGTAAAAGTGGATTATGAAAAAGCATATGACTCAGTTGAGTGGAACTTCTTAGAATATATGATGAGAAGATTAGGATTTGTTAACAAGTGGATTAATTGGATTAGCATGTGTCTCAAATCAACTACTGTATCAATATTGGTTAATGGTAGCCCGACAAAGGAGTTCAAACCTAAAAGAGGGCTTCGACAGGGTGATCCTTTGGCTCCATTTTTGTTTCTAATCATGGCAGAAGGTTTGGCAAGTCTGGTGAGAGAAGCTATAAGAATTGGAGTATTAGAGGGGATCAAGGTGGGTGAAAAAGAGGTAGAGGTAACGTTGTTACAATTTGCAGATGACACCCTGTTTGTTTGTCAACCAAATTATCAAAGTATCTTAGCGATTAAGGCCATATTATGCAGCTTTGAGGTAGTTTCCAGTTTAAGGGTTAACTTCTATAAGAGTAAAGTTGGAGGGGTTGGAATCTCGAAGATGGATATGACAATATTCTCTAAATGCTTAAATTGTGGTTGAATGTAGTTTCCTTTTAAGTATCTTGGAGTTAGCATAGGAGGGAACCCTAGGAAAGTGGAGTTTTGGAGACCAATTATTAACAACATTGAATCTAGGCTCTCTATGTGGAAGGGTAAACTACTATCTATGGCTGGTAGACTTTGTTTGATCAAATCAGTGATTACAGCTTTACCTTTGTTTTATATGTCGTTCTTTAAAGCCCCCAAGTTAGTTTGCAAGACCATTACAAAAATACAATCTAAATTTCTTTGGAGGTGGAACGCTGAAGGGAAGAAAATCCATTGGGATGCTTGGAATAAGGTGTGCAAGCCACAAAATGAGGGGGGCTTGGGAGTTAAGGACATATGTACATTCAACTATGCATTATTGGCAAAATGGAAATGGAGATTAGGCGTGGGGGAAAAGGGTGTTTGGATAAATATAATAGAGTCCAGATATGGGAATTGGAGGGAAATGAGAAAGTCTATGGTAGATAAGAAGAGCTCGTACTGGTGGAAAGTCCTTTGTTTAATCTGTTAAGTAGACAAAGAGTCTAATTGGTTTGATAGGAGGATTAAATGGAAACATGGAAATGAGGTAAAATTAAATTTTGGGAGGACTGTTGGGTGGGTGATAGATCACTAAAGGATACATTTCCTAGATTGTACTCTATCTTAGATAGTAAGGAAAGGGTAGTAAGTGTGTTGGGAGAGTGGGAGTGTATTGGGAACGGGGAAGAATTCAGATGGACATTATCTTGAAGGAGAGAAATGTTTGTGTGGGAGCTAGGTCTAAAAGGACAGATGTTGAGTTTGGTATCTATAGTACAATGGCAGAGAAGTGCGTTAGATGCTTGGTGCTGGACTGGGGAGGACCTAGATTCTTACATTATCCAATCCGGTTACAAGGCCATGCTAGATAGAGAGTTATATGATCTTTGTGAAGGGTGTCCAGATGTATGGGACATTAGAGTGCTGGGGTCAGCAAAGTTATTGGGGTGGAGGACGTTCTTAGATAGATTACCGTGTGAATCTTGAGAGAAGGGGGGTTAATATTCAAAGCAATCTTTGTCCACTGTGTGCGAAGGAGGAGGAAACATTACAACACTTGTTCATAGATGCGAGGTCTCACAAAGTGTTTGGGAAAACTGTGATAGGTGGGTAGGAGCAGTCTCAGTTAGGAATGAGAATATTATTAATCACTTCATAAATTTTTATGTCATTGGACAGAGTAGAAAAGCAAATATAGTATGGAAAGGGATGTGGTTGGCAATAGTAAGAGAAATTTGGAAACATAGAAACAAAGTAGTATTTTGTAACAGGAGAGTGGATGAGGTTGAAATTTTTGCAATGGCACAAATTGACAGCTTGGTCTTGGGCTAGGAGTGATAGGCAGATAGTTCATTTCTCTTTTCCAGAATGGTGCATTAATCCAAAAGTATGTCTATCAAAGATTAGGTAGAATAGTTGGAGGGTACGTGATGACATTAATGGTTGCAATCGAATAATGGAATTGAAGAGTTCTTGTAGAGAGAGGTTGACTAGGCACTAGGACTTTGTTGTCCTTAATTCACAGGTAAGGGTAAGAGCAGGGTAGAAGCGCGATGCAGTGAAGCTCGTTACAAATTTGAAGCCATAAGGATTACATGATTGCTCAAAGAAGGAAATTTAAGATGTAGGAAAGTAATGTGTTACCTACTGCATGAACAAATTTTATCTGTGTTGTGCCCGATTATTATTTTTCTATGTTGATACATACTTTGTTGTATTTGAAAATTTTGTAGGGCTGATTAGGTGTAAGATCAATTATGCTTTTGTAATATGGTTGAAACATCCCGTGTTCTCTTTAATTAATTTCATTATTTGTCGTTAAAAAAAAATCGATAAAAACATATTTAAATTATCATTTTTGAAATTCTTTCTAAATATATTTTAATATTAACTTCACAGCGCATTTACTAATTAACAACATATGTTCATTTACTCTTTTTTAGCAAATTTTAAATTTAATTTCGTTTTTATTTGTTACTGAGACACTTTTTGGTTGTGACTCGTGATAAGTTTCGCAAGTTAGGCTTCCTCAATTGTTATTATTACTCAATTGTTACTATTATAGATTTCCCTCCACTCCACTTACAACATAGCTTGTTAGTTACATATTCTAAATTAGAAAATTTTAAATCACACGTAAGAACATTTTGCATGACATTAGACAAAAAAAATCAGAAAAACTGGTTTTTAACCAAATACACTCACAGCCAACACTGCAGAGTGTAAAAAAAAAAAATTGAGTGAATATAATTTATTGATAACATTGAGAATAAATCTCTTTCTAGAAGCAATTGAAAATTCACATATTTCTTTCTCCATTATATATCAATTAAACATTTCTAAATGAGAGAAATTATGAGAATTATATTTTCACTGTTTTATAATAAGTGGATTGATATTGATTTGTCAAACTTTTCTTACCATCAACATTAAGACCCATTTAAGACCAATAGTCAATTTATAAAGTGTGAATATATAACCAAAATACACATCTATCATTAATAATAGAAATAAATATAACAATTAAATAATAAAAATACATAAAATTTACAGTTAAACTCCTATAAAGCATTGAAACAATCAATTGACGACAATAAATATAAAACAATAGACAACAAAGCATACATGACCAAATGGAATGTGTAAATTATATAATACTAAGTCATCAATACATTAGAATGGTGCAGGTGAAAATTTTTTAAAACTTCAAATATCATAACATGATGGATGCTTTTTTATTTGATGTCAAATACTTTTAAATCAACTACATATTTCCTTCATAATACTGATAAATTTAATAGCATTGTTGAGATGTTTTCAAAATTTTTAGATTTTATTCTTATTAGTTTTAATTCTTTATATTTTGTTATATCTTGTTTATATTTTGAACATAAGAGTATCACAATTTAAGGCATTCCTTAAAACTATTTATTTTTCCAAAATACTCAACTCATTTAACTATATATATCCAATGTATATAGTGAAAAATAATGTTTTCCAAAGCATTATTTTTTGGAAACAGAAGTATTAATATACTACATGTACGTTAATAAGAAATATAATCCACTTATTAAAAAAAAGTAAACAATTATTGGCAAGAGGATAAAACTAGTAAGAATAACATCATTTATTTATCACAAGAAAAAATGAGATAAATGAAAAAATTTTATTTTAAGAACTAAGAATATTTTTCAGAGTTTGGGATCAAAACTTTAAAGCATAAAAAAGGTTATGTCAGATCCTAAGATGTGAAAAATTTTAATCTGGAAAAATGTGGAAAAATGTGCAAAAATGAAGATCATTATGCATGGATTAACTTATGAATGAATTAAGTAAAGTAGATCCGGTGCCAATAATTATGTATGATCTAAATTAATTAAATGTAAAATTAAAAGGAAAATCACACCCGTGGGAATGTATGTAAAATGTTTTGTTGCTTTCCATCGTAATTGAAATCTGAGTGGCAACTATGTTCCACACACCATCTTCAATTGAAATAACATGGAAAAATATTTGAACATTCTTACGATAAACTCCATTTCAACATGATGCTCTTTTCCTTTGTATTGTCTAATAATTAATCATAATTATACCAAAATCATGCATAAGCTAAACTATACCAAAACTAATTGTATTGTTAATATATTTTATTCAAAATGATATATAAAAAAATGAAAAATTAACATATTAAAATTGTGAAAAAGTTAACAAGCAATTCACGGTCTTCCTTCTTAGGCAAAAAATTTTATTCAAATTATTATGAAACTGATATCAAGATGTTGTTAAAAATGTGATCAGTAAAACACTCAATATATCCCATGAATTAATTTGTTGATAAAATTTATCTAATATTTGTGTACTCAAAACAATCAATTGAGCCTGGATTCAAATGAATGTGAAAATTGTTATGGAAATTTGTTTTTTGGATTAAAATTACTTTCAAACTTTTTTTTCATAATTTATTGGATATGTGACATTTGAATTTATTTAATTCTTTTATTAAAGATATATATAAAGGTGCAGGGAGAAAATGTGTAGGCGTAGAAAGAATGTGGGTTGGAGGGAAGATATTTGCTCTGTGAGCAGAATTAAATTGAAAAGTTTTTGGTACAGTCACTTCTTCTCTCACTAACCCAAAGCTTTGAATGAAGTGTCTTTTCTATTAACCTCTTTAGAAACACTGAAACCTTAATTACAAAGTTCAATTTTAGCTTTTACAATAAGGCACTCTCAAAATTGTGTAACTCTATGCATCTAGGTGGCTATCGTGACTGATTTAGCTTCATAACAATGGTACTTATTTTTCATTTTTTTTATCAACTAATGAACTAGATCTGATAGAAGAGTTTGGAAGAAATAATTTACTATGCATGCATGAATGTTTATTATGAGAAATATAGATCTAATAAGTACTTTGCTTAAAATGAATAGAGTTTTCCTAATAAAAGTTATTGTAACCGCATATGCTATATTGGTGAACCACGCTGTGTTTAATTGAATTTTTAAAATTAATCATTCTAATGTTCCTTCTCAAATTATAAATATCTTAATAGCAAAATATATCATTTTAACAAAATAATAAAAAAATAAAATAATCATTATCAGACAATTAATTGAAAAAGAAATTATATGAAGTTTGTACACGGGTGAAAGGAAAAATAAATTATTTAATACATATTTAAAAATAAAAATCAGAAAGATGATATATTAAAAATTTATTTAGTAAGGAAGTAATTTGCATTGTGCATGAAGTAACTGCCCATTTCTATTAACCTCCTTAAAAACACGGAAACTCTAATTACAAAATTCAATTTTACCTTTTACACCAATACACTCTCAAAACTGGGTAACCTTAACACATACTCTCCCTATTTCTAGAATCTTCCAAAGCATCTCTGCGGTGTCTAGGGTGGAGCCACGATGCTAAACGACGACGTGACTGGTTTAGCTTCAAAACAATGATATTTTTGTTTTCATTCAAAGTTGAGTGTTTTCTTCCCTTCTTCTCAACCAATGATGAATTAGATCTGATGGATGAGTTTGCAAGAAGTAATTTACTATGCATGCATGAATGTTTACTATGAGAAACACAGATCTAATAAGTACTTTGCTTAAGATGAATAGAGCTTCCTTAATAAAAGCTATTGTAACCCCATATCCTATATTGCCCCTCTTTGTGTTTAATTGAATTTTTAAAATTAATTACACTACTGTTCCATCTCAAATTATAAATATATTAACAACAAAATATATCATTTTAACAAAATAATAAAAAATAAAATAATCATTAAAATACAATTAATTGAAAAAAAATGTACAATGTTTGTATGCATGTGAAAAAAAAATTATTTAATACATAAATTTAAAATTAAAAATCAGAAATATGGTATATTAAAAATTTATTTAGTGAGGAAGTAATTTGTATCGTGCAGTAAAATGTTTGTAAGCGACGGTGCTGAATGGCAGTGGTGACTAATTTAGCTTCGTAATAATGGTACTTATTTTTCATTCCCTTTTTCTCAACCAATGAACTATATCTGATGGATGAGTTTGCAAGAAGTAATTTCCTATGCATGAATGTTTACAGTGACAAACACAAATCTAATAAGTAATTTAGTTAAAATGAATAGAGTTTCGCTAATAAGCTCACTAAAACGAGAAGACTTCTATAAAAGCTATGGTAACCGCATATGTAAGTGTATACCTTCTCAATATATTCTATTTGTCTTCGGTATTAAAGTCTCCTCCCAAGTGCCTTCGCATATAGGAATCTTCAGTGACTTCTACCTTCTCAGATGGGATAAAGTAGTTAGTTACTTTCAAAGTCAATTTCACTTCTAATTAATAAATTTCACTTCTATTATCTCAGCTTGTTGATGCGTCTTCTATCAAAATTTTATAAACCTTAAACCTTAAATCTTAAATCATAACTAGTTTATCGATTTAATATTTTAAAATGTTGATTTGATATGTAAAATAAGATTCAATAACACAAGTTATAGTTTAATATTTTGAAGGTGGAATAGAATCTTAAAGTTTTGTTTAATATTTTAAAGTGTGATTTAATTTGTAAAATATGGTTCAAAATAAAATAAATTAAAATTTAATACATGTTTTTTTATCAGGAAATTTAAAGCATGTCAAAATAGTGATCCATAAAGCAGATCTTAAATACATAATTACAAAATTAAATATTATTGTATAAATATAGTTCTGACTTTCATTTTATTTCAATATATGTAGGAAACATAAAATATTTTAGCATCTTAATAGGAAAAAAAAAGTATTGATGTAAAGAACAAATTGATGTAGATTCCTTTGTGTTTAGAGATCTCAAATCATTATTTTTTTATCATTTTAATTAATTGTTTATGTGCATAATAATTCATTATTGAACAGCACTCATAAAAGAATGTTAATAAACATACCATTTAATCTTAATAAAAGTTATATAAAACTTATTCAAAATTGTATATTTATTCCTACCAATGATTCTGGAATAAAATCTCTACATAGAATTGAAGTGTAATAATACCTGTACATAGTTATTACATATATATAAATTTTTTTACCTACCACTAGATAATCTATCTCTCTCTACTTATATATATATATATATATATATATATATATATATATATATATAAATTTTTTTTATATCTATTATATATAAAAATAAATTTATATATTTTTTTTTTTTTATATAAAAAAAAATATATATATATATATATATATATATATATATATATATATATATATA